>Ga0131853_10012212_pt1 | contig 15726 bp, 8 predicted proteins | sample TergutLab28metaG_FD_92764 | JGI IMG/M metagenome (GOLD analysis project Ga0131853, IMG submission 92764) | Labiotermes labralis P1 segment gut microbial communities from Petit-Saut dam, French Guiana - Lab288 P1 (version 2) (version 2) | ecosystem: Host-associated > Arthropoda: Insects >...
ACACACACACACACACACACACACACAAATAATAAATAAATAAATTACAATTTCTTGTCCTTTGTTTTTGCATCATCAGAGAAGCTATGAAAGTAATCAAACACTCCCACATGAACTGTGAAGCTGCGAAAGTAGTTACCAATGTCTAGGTTCACTTAGTTATTTTTTTTACCATAGCTGCAACTGGGAAGTGCAAGAGGGGAAAATGCTGCTCCAATATTCTGTCTAAAGAAATAGTTTTTTTTCTACATGATTTTTTGGGTGGTATAAAGACAGAAAAAAATGAAACACTTTTGACTGCTTCATAAATTAAGTTCTTTAACCCTCTTTTTGTCATGCGGTGCCTTCAGTTTTGATAGCACCATGCTCCACAATCCTACACTTACTCCACTGGGAATCATATGTAATAGGCCACTTTGTCTTTCCATATCATTTAAACTGAAGACTGCAGCTGCTCTGTATGCTGAAATGTTTCAACATCTTCAATGTATGACACAGTTAAACTGAACAGCTGCAGTTGGACAGTATATTTAATGATTACCTTTATCAGCACTAGGAGAAAAAAGCGTAAATCATGGTATATTTTTATCATTTGAAAAATGTTAAGTAGTACAAATTAAAACTAAATGTATTTACAAATTTCAGCTTTCCTGGTGATGGCTGAGTGGCATATGACTTATGCAATATTGCATTTCATCACTTTTCATAAACCGAAATACAATGACTGAAGTATTTCTTCTGAGTTAATAACAACTCCACCCATGTTGCTTCAGAGAATAAGATGGCTCTCAGTGCCTTTGAATATACGAGTAAAACTGTAAAAATGTACATGGTTCCTAAATACATAGCTGTTACACACAAGTTTATATTTTAAGTACATGTACTTTAAAAATAATTGGTGTTATTTTCACTTTCTTATAATTGCTAGTATGACAGTTACATTGTTACGACATTATTAAAAAATTTAGGACAGTAATTTCCAAACAGTGTTCTGTGAAGGCCTGGGGTTTTGTGAGAGCTGCATGACATTGCAAGTACCATAGCAATACCTATGAATACCAATTATCTGTATTTATTAGAAGTATTAATTAGAAGTTTCTGCATTCAAGAAACACGTAAATTTTCTTGGATAGTGATTCATGTCAAAATAGAATTACTTCCCAATAGTGTGGAATTGTGGCTGTGTCCATTATCAAGGTTTTTTGTGAGCACAATACACATAAGTTTCACTTATAAATACAGTTTATGAAACACTGAAATTTCCTTCCATTTTGACATGACTGGCTGCTCAAGAAGACTTCATTGAGTATAATATCACAATTGGCCTGCCCACCACATTGCTCACAGATAAGTTAAAGAACATTAGTTAAGAAATTTCTTTGTTAGTTGTTTAAGTTTAAAGTGACCACCCATTTACTATTCAATTACAGATTATTTTAACCTTGTAGCAAGAGAAAGAGCAAGTTTCAAAGCTTGTTGGTATATCACTGGGGCTGAACTGGTGCAACTCAGCTGTATTATTAGCATTATTTATTTTTATGCAGAAAACAGCAGTTGAATATAGTTAATTTATTCCTGTGACTTGTGGTTGTGTTGGGGTTCATCACAATTTTTCATAGACCAAAGTTTTTCACATTAAAAAAAGTTTGGGAATCACTGGCCATGGCAACCTTCACTCAAGTGTTTTCCAGTTTCTATTTGTCCTTTTTTCAGTGATTTTAAGTGATCCTAAGTCAATAATCTCAGGTAGGGTTCTGGTTTTCTGTTCTTTGTCCACTGTCTTGTATTCAAAAAGAATAAAAGGTTTAATGGGCAAAGTCCAAGAATGTAGAAATTGTGTATTGTACCATTGTCTGCAGCCTTTAGAACTTAATGTTTGAAGTGAAACATTTCTTTCATTCAATATTTTCCTCATTTCAGTGTTCAAATCCATCACTCATGCAAAAAACCTTGTATGGGAATTTCAGTGTATTTGGCTTTTTCTCCATCAATTGTGATATTGTTTAACATAGTTGAGCAGGATCTGTGACTGAAATAAAACATACCATTTACTGTGAGACTGTTAGAGCAGACTGAAATATGGAAGCAAATATATTACATGAGAGACCTTAACATTTAAACTATCTTTTATGGCTGCTGGGAAGAGCAATAGCTTTTCCCACTAAACTGAGTTAAACCTCCAATTAGGTATTGTTTCAGACTGAGATTATTGAATTATAACCACTGAAATGGAACAATATATGAAAGAGAATATTAGATAGATATTCCACTGTATTTCAGCCTCCAACTCAAATTGCAGGCTGTATTTTTCTAGTTTGCTACTTGTATTATAAGTCTGTAATAATGTAGGTTGGTTTTAAGAGTGCATTGTATTGTTGCACTAATGCGAGGTTTTGTCGATGTAGGAGTCAGTCCCATTATTTTAAAAGTGGCTTGTTATAATGACATAGTACCCTCACATGACTTGGTACTCAAGATCCAAGCCCTGTTTATAATATTATGTCTATCATCTTGTGCACTCAATAATACATATTTTTATAAAATTATTTACATTGATTATAATTATCACAATTAGACTGGCTTATTTTTTGGTACAAATGGTAAAAGTAAATTAAATTCAATTAGAATGAACATAGTCAATTCATAAGACATGCATTTTTGTTATAAAAACTGACAGTGAAACTTTTCAAGCAAAAGGACACTTCATCACTTCTAATGTTGCTGCTGAAGTAGCATAATTTTAAAAGTCAATGGACAATAATTCACTACATAACAAGCAAGAAGTTAGAACATAAACTGCTACAATTAGTCTTGTAATATATTATGCCACACGATTCAGTATACAGGTTCCAAATTTTGGGGTGGAACCTCCTGCCTCCTTGTGCAGGACAGCAGCATGAAGGTGGGGAGCAGATTTCTGTAAAATGTCTGCCAAGTTGCATTAATGCTTTACTGCCATAAAGAATCTCAAATATTATACACAAAATATGTTTTTGATTTGGAACATAAATTTCATCTTCTTCGTTGTAAGGGTTTGACATTCAGTACAGTGGAGAATATTCAAGAGTACACTCATAATAAACTGATAAGAAGTGTATAAATATTTCATTATTATCTGTGTAGTACAGAAATTTTACTTAAGAATGCATATTCAGGAGATCTAATGAGTTATTTGCACAGAATTAATAATAATTCATTTAAGGAACAAACTAGATGAAAAGTTGCCTAGATAAGTATTGTGATTGTGAATCTACTAATATATCTGAAATAGTAATATTTGAATATACAGTATGAATTTCAATAATAGAGCTTTAAATTATATTTGTGTTACTCTTGTAATAAATACTCTAGTCACATGAGCCACAATACAAAAAGTAAATGTTGTGTGATACCACATCATTGGTCCAAATTTTTGTTCAACCTTACCATTGTAACTGTTAGGAGTAGATTATAGTGAATGTGAATTTCAAAACTGAGTGTTTTAACAGAACAGTGAGGGTCACCTGTCGGTGTTAAATGTTCTGTGGTCACCAACTGAAACTAAGTGTGTCAGTTTCTGAGTAAAGAATTTCAGACCCTCCTCCAGACCTGTATTTCTAATACCCCAGTTCTTTTGTTTGTGAATATTTACAGTAGTTGATGGAAATTAGATATTGCTTCAAGATGGCAGATTACTCTATACATCTGTTTCCTTGAGATCTGTACCCCTGTTTCTGCTGTGGAAAGCATACTAATATAGTATGGCTTTATATACCTAAAAGAAAATATTGGCCTAGAGCTCAGTACTCTTAGGTGAATTACTGTAGGAACTGAGTATTTTACTCATGGACAGTAGAACTGAGTGGCACAGTGCACAGTGCTGGCAGCTACCATTCCCCTCTCCACATCCCCTTAAGTAAGAGCTCAACTTACCCGGTGAGTACTACAGAAATATTTTTGGGTGTTTCTGCATTAGAACACAACAGTTAGGTCCAGCACACTATAGAGCTTTAACCACACTGATTTAGTACTTGATTATGAGGTGACTGCCAAATTGTACTTCTGAAACAATGTGCTGTGTTGCTGGTTGGAACAATAGCTGCTTTGTTGTGTGTATGTTTTTGCCACCTGTTATTTTGTTTCATATGTTTTGTAGTGGTTGCTGCTTGTTGGCGTGTATGTTGTTGCTTTGAGTTATTTTGTTTCATGAATTTTATAATGGTTCCAACTTTGATATAACACAGCGCATGCAGTAGTCAATTCATAATTTTACATAAATCAGAAGTTGACCACGGAAAATTAAAATTTTGGCCACACGTGCTGAATGCACTGTTTTAAGAAATTATTGTTAGTGTACTCTCAAATGTCATGATTCATGTCCTTTAGCATTCTTTGAGACATTTTTGACAAGACTTAAATAAGTCTGGTACATGTAGTAACTGGGCTATGAACTGAACAGGACTCTGGCAAGACATGGTATTGTTTCCTTTTCCAGAACATCCAGACCCAAATCTGTAGCTCACCCATTGTCTTTCCTTGGGAGTACAGCAGGCAGGATATGAAAGTGACCACTCACCTCCATTGTAGAATTCGTGGAGCTGTATTTCATCAATATCATATTGTTACACAGCATGAACACGCATATTCTGATTGTGAATATTCCTTGTGCTATTATTATAATGCTGGAATCAGATTTTGAAAACTTACATGAGATAGACATAAACTAAATGGCAAGCAACTTGTCTTGAATGTTACCCGTCACCATTTCAGGATTTTGAACATTGTTCTTCAGTTTAGGGAATGTATAGCTTAAAGCAGAGCTTACATTTTCTTTACAATGTGAAACTTAACACAATCACTGGTGCTCAAGGAGCATTAGACATCCTTTGTTATTGAAATTTCACTGGGAACACACAACTCATTGCAAATTAAGCACACTACAAGGAAGAAACTGTCATTACTTCATAACCTTTTGTAAAACCAAGGGAGTGTTTATCTTCTTGCTGCACACATTTTTTTAAAAAAGACAGAGTGAAAAGAAGTATGGATGGAAGTAAAGAAAGAAACTGTACATATCTGTCATAGAATTTATGAATTAGAATCTGAGTAATGAAAAGGAATAGGGATAAACAACTGCATTTTACCTTTTTCATGAACAAAATTATTATTCAGCTGGGCAATATAAATTTTTCTCTGATGGTCTGCTGGTTGTCTAAGATATAATTTGAAGTATGAAGAGGAAACAGTTATAGAAACTAAAAAATTAAATTATGGTGTAATGTTTTTCATGTGGATGACCACTTTGAACCTCTACAGCTTAGTATTTCTGTGGCATGTTTACCTTGTCAGTTCAGGAATTTTCCTAGCATTAAAAATACAATGGAAAGTTTTCTGAATTGATTGACATGTACTTTATCAGAAATAGTTCTGACACATAGCCAAACAAGGATACTGGGTTTGGGGTTTTACTGCTTGTAGATACTGATGGCTACAAGACAAATAGGGAATATTTAAGCATCATGCCACAAATGATTGTGGCATGGCACATCAGGGGTGTTGAGTAAAGGCATGTAAACTCCTGTCATGAATCTGAGGAGGTTAATATTGCTCATATTTTTTGACACGTTATTGAAATCACTTATTTGCATTTCATTTATACCAAAACAATATTTATCGTACTCTTTTCTGATTGTGATTTTTTCACCTGAATGGGCTGTGGCATGAAGTTGTGTTCTAACCAGTGGATTCTTTGGAATTTAATATGGGAAGCCTGAAGGACTGAGATTATTAAGACTGGTTTGTGCCATAATGAATGTATGTGGGTCATGCCAAGTATTAGAAATAAGATTTCCTTTTCTTAATCTGAAGTATATGTGTGTGACTTTTTATTTCTCAATTTAATATGTGCCTTATGTCTGTGTGAAAAAGCTATGACATCTTCATTAAAACATAGAATCTCAATTTCACATTTATTCATTCCTGAAAAACTTCTTCCATGGGAAATAACTGTCATTTTTATAGAATATGTCATGAAAGGTGCTACATTTGGAAAATATGTATCACTGGTTTTGTACAAGATACATCTAGTCTGTAGAATTACATTTAAAATGTATTTGCTTGGCATGTTAATAACTATGTTAATGTTAAGTTCTTTACAGTTGGTAATTTAAATTATACTTTACATTTCTTCACATTTCACTTTGTAATACACAGGGCTACCTGAAAGTTAAAACATTTACTGTGTTTGTATGTGACATATGTATTAACGTTGTGTACAGTTATGGGTGAATTAAAGAGTTCAATGCATAATTTTTATTGAATCATTATAATTGGAAAACAAAATAAAAACTACATGTTTCAAGAATATTCAGTTATTATTTTGTCTCTTGAGTCTGGTCAGAATGAAACATCAGAATTATTGGATGAAGATAAGATCATAAGTCAGTATGTAACTTTTAACACAAGTTTTACAAGTAATCTCAGTGAGGGTAATTTCGTCATTCTAAGTCTCTGCCTACAGGTATCCTTCACAGGACCTGAAAGGTTCTGAGGAGTGAACAATATGTGTTGAAGAATACAAAATTTGGTTAGTACCACTTGCACTACTGTCTTTAATTACCTTCAAATTTTGAAGTAAAGGTATGTTTAATAAGTGCACCAAGTATTGTATTATAATCCATGCTAACACCACATGTGCGGGTGCAATGCATGTAGATCCTAAGCCAGTTCTCTTAAGACAACCTGAAGATGGCCAGTATGGGCCAAAATACATAGTTGTCCATTTAGCCATTAAATAAACCTATGTGACACAGTTGTGTTTGACTAGATTCAATTTCCAAGTTTTTTCATGGGATCTGGAATTGCCAGAGGATACAAATTTAACAACATATAATTGAGACTAGGGCCAAGGCTAGTGACTATGGTGTCCTACCTTAACTATAGCAAAAGTGCCTCATTGTGGTCGGTGAGCATTCTGGCCTCTGCCTGAGTAAAATTTGTGATGATCAGCAAAACATGATTTTATGATAATTGGGAACCTAAACCAATTGTTGAATATTTACTATTCAATATGTATTCCACACCAGCGGCTAGCTTTACAGCTGTGTAGGACTCATTTCCGGTAGTTTGATCACTGCATGTTTCAGTACATAGCATGAACATGTGTCATCAATGCTTCAGGACAACCGTTCCATAAGCAGCGCTCTGGAGAAGTATCGGGGCAGAGCTTGTGTGTCGGAACACAAACTCCCACTGAAAGAGTGTAACAACTCCTGATGGCGATTTGTGCCAGACCTTGCCATTACTGTGGAACAGTGAAGTATTAGATTTTTTTGTGACAATGGGCCGAATTATAATTACAACTTTATGCCACTGATTGTCGTGAGTGACACCTACATTTCGGTTAGGTCGTAGCAGGGGTAGCGCTGTCGTTAGTAATCACCGTCGGCTGGTCTGTAAAGCAGTATAGTCTGATTGGCATTTATCGACGTTTCGGAGGCATATACATTAGTCGTCTTCAGGAATGGAGGCGAATAATTTTTTTAATCTGTTATAGCAGAGATCAACATTCTGGTTTCGTTTGTAATAATCGGATGGAGGATGTAGTTACCACTGGTCTTTTATTCATGTGCGAAAGTGTATACTACGTTTGCTGTCTGCTACGTTGGTCTCTGGTGCAAGAGTCGAACATTGAATCGGCCAATACATCGCCTCTTACGATAATCTGTGGTCTCTTATCCGTGCCTCGAGTCGCAGATGACAACGTGCATGTCCGCTGGAGAAGTACGTAAACAACCAGGGGGTACAGATTCCTGGGAGTACTACAAATTGTTAGTTAACTAGTTCAGGAGGTTGATCGTAGCCGGTTGTAACATGGCAAAACATCATCCAGACTTAATATTTTGCAGAAAACAGCCGGGAGTAGGTGCGTATATTGTGTGTGTATTGCACTTTTCGTAATGTGTTGACTCCAACTTTTTTAAAGGTTAAGGATGTCACAGAAATTGTGTCAGTACTTAATACTTTTGTTTTCTTCCCTCTGTTTTAGCTATTGGCCGATTGTGTGAAAAATGTGATGGGAAATGTGTTATATGTGATTCGTATGTGCGTCCATGCACATTAGTGCGGATTTGTGATGAGTGCAATTACGGATCCTATCAAGGGCGGTGCGTTATTTGTGGAGGACCAGGAGTATCAGATGCATACTACTGCAAAGAGTGTACCATCCAAGAGAAAGACGTAAGATGAAATAGAATGATAAACAGTGCTGTAACACACCATTCAAAATTTTGGCATATGTTTTGAGTAATCTTGGTTGACACGAATTTAATAAGAGTTCTGTCAGATTGGAATTCTTGAATCTTGTCAGATATGTAGTTTTAATGCTAGTAAAAAATTATATAGAATAAAGATGTCAGTCATCAGTCGTAATTTGCACATACAACAAATGTGATAGACATAATGTTAGAGGTGTAAAAATACACGTGGAATATGAGAGCAATTGTTGGCTGAAGATACATTGGATGGGCACTGTAAAATGTGTGGAAGGTTGCGGGTTCGATCCTGGATGGGGTCATTGGAAATTTTCATGGACATAATCCGTCTGGCCGTGCTATTGCCCTGGGGTAGACTCAGCCTGTAACAGAAATGAGTACCAGGGGTATCTCCATGGGGTCAAGGTGGTGGGTGTATAGGGCTGACAACCCTGCCACCATGTGCTGATTGTGTAGAAATCCTAGGAGTCTCAACCTCCCGGAGACTAAGGACCTGTCGAGGCCTATTTTGGGATTGCTTTACCTTTACTGTAAAATGTCTATAAAGTAGCCAGAGTGCGTAGTATAACCTAATACAACATGAAAGTCATCTACATAATGGCTAAAAACTTAGGTCCTGCCATTCAGAAGAAACTGTGCATGTCCGTTACATAAACTGGTTAGTGCTGTTTAGGGAAATAATTTCGGTTTATTTTGAGAATCATCAAAAACATGTAAATACAGTACATGGACAGAATAGAGGTCTTTATTGTTATAGCAGGTAGTATGTATAATAACCACTGTCCTGAAAAAGACTTGATTGTTAACCAGAAAGTGTGCTGAATGTTAGAAATATCCTCAGTTGACCCAGAATAAATTAAGCCTCTGAAGAATGATAAGTTTATTTGATAAAACATATTAATTCAATTCTAGTTTCAGAACATATCCAAGGCATCTTATTGTACATAGACTCTATTGTTTTAAGTTCCTTAACTTTTTTTGTTTCAGATGTATTCTTAGGAACAAGATGATACATAGTTTATTAATGACTTAAGTGAAATTTTAGTTATAATTAATGCTATCTGTAACAAAGGGGTGCACAAATGCTGGGCATCAGGTTGCCAGTGTGACTAAATTTTGTACTGTGGCACTTAATATGTCTGGATCTTCAGTGTGAAACTTGATTTGTGTCACCGTCATGGCACCTAGAATTTTTAGGTGACTACTAGATTTTTTTAAATTTTGTGTGTCCCTGCTTTACTGATATTTTAATTCATGTTCTGATAACAAAATATTCATCAAATCAGCTCCAGTGGTACTTGGGAGCAGATGAACAGACTGTTTCTCTGTAAGGTGCAGTGTGCAGGACTCCTAAAATTTGAGCCACTGCAATATAATTATAAATAGTCATTCTTGTTGATTTATTGATAAAGATAATTGTTTGGTGATAGTATTTGTATTTCTTTTTTTTTTTTTTTCCAGCGTGATGGATGTCCAAAGATTGTGAATTTGGGTAGCTCTAAGACTGATCTATTTTATGAACGAAAGAAATATGGTTTCAAGAGGAGGTGAAGAGGCCTGTGAACTGCTCTGTGTTTGATTATTTAGGATTGTGAGGCAGTCTATGTGACATGGGTGGCTGCCAGAGCAGACTTCTTTGCTTGCTGGAAAAACCTAATATTTTTTATTGCGTGAAACTCCTTAAGTTGTTCAAACCTTGAATTTTGAATTGATGTATTGGCTGTATGTCATGTATAAGAACTATTTCTTTGGAATTTTAATGTTGTATTGGTACATTATAAAGTGTAACCCCCTTATGGTGTTGTTCAGTTTATCATCTTCCATTATACAGTGTTCATGTTAGGTCATTCCAAGTTAGGAATGTAAATGACAGATTTCCTCCATATAAGATTTTCCTCAGTTTAGTGTTCAAATCTACTGCTCCCACAGCAATTATAATGTTGATGTCAGTGTAGATATTTTTGTGAGTTACTACAGGGTGGGCACAGTCCAGGCATGATTCTTGGCTTAAAGACTGCTTCACAAATGATTGAATTTAAACAAATCAGTTAATAAAAAGACAATCAAAAGTGTGGGCATCTTGGATGTAATGCAGTGCAGTTTTGTTAGGTAAGTGCCATTGTTTCAGGGAAACGTGCTTCCTGAAGAATTAAAATTATGAAGCTGTTCTTTATTTTTTCTCCATCATTTTGTTATGCCATCTTGCTTGGATCAACATATTATATTCAGCGATTTATTTGTGCCTACCTTTTGTCTGTATTCTTCCTTTACAGTAAAATACAAAGTTTTGGGATTATTTGTTTCCTGGGATCTCTGTGTCTGTACTGATTGGTTCCAAGTGAAATCTATAAATTCCTTTTTCCATGTGTGTAGCTGTTAGTCTTTTGCCAGAAATATACCATGTGCTGTTCATAAAATATAGATGGTACAAATCTAACCTGTTTATTACGCCACATTATTTATTCACTGGTTATGATGTGGAATATCACAAGGGTGGTGTGTTAAAAGTTTCCATCCTATTTTTATAGTTTATGTGTATACTGTCTTATTTATTCTTTCATATTAATTTTTTGATGTTTTTTATTCATTGCATAATTATAATTTCCATTTATGTACCTTATGAGAAATTTTCCTCTTTGTCATTATCTGAATATTTTTTGTCTGGCAGTATGCAAGAGTACATGGTAATTGCATCATATTTTTTGTAGTTTGGAAGAGCCATAGTAGACCTGAAGTTGGTTTTGGGGTTCTTGTGATTATAACTATGAAGATAACTATCAAAGTTTTATTTATTCACCAACTGATGCACTAGTGAGTTGTCTTAAAAACAATATTAAAATTTACATTAAAACAGCACAACAGAATGATTACCCTAGACATAAAAGATTTATATGTTATTTTACCAGTACAAAAACATCCTCATCACCAGATTTTGGTTAAATGAACATAACAATATTAATACAATAACAGAACAAACTTCATACCTCCTTAAAGTAATTCTAAAACAAAACTATTTCCAGCATGATAACCAGTTTTTCCAACCAGAAAAAGGTATTGCCCTGGGATCGCCCATTTCAAACACCATAGCAGAGATTTACCTTCAATTCCTTGAAGAAATATATATTAAACAATGGCTGGAAAGCAAAGAAATAATATACTACATAAGGTACGTAGATAACATTTTGATCATATTTAACCAAAACAAAACCGATGGAAAGACAACTGTGAACCACATGAATGACATAGACAAGCATTTAGAATTCAAACTATCGGAAGAAAAAAACAATACCATAAATTACCTGGATCTTTCGAATCACAGGAACACCAATAGCATTGACACAGAAATCTATAGGGTACCCACACTTACTGATGTTACCATACAATTTTCTTCTAACCACCCCCTCGAACACAAACTTGCAGCCTTTAATTTGTACATAAACGGAATGTTAAAACTACCAATCATAAAACAACAAGAATGGAAAATCATACTTGCAATAGCCTAAATAATGGATTTCCATTGCATATCATTCACAACCTGAAGAAGAAACTGATAACCAAAAAACAAAACAAAAACCCCCAACTACGACAAACCAAGAAGTGGGTAACATTCTTCTATCACAGTCCACTCATATGAAAAATAACCAATCTCTTCAAACACACTGATTTAAATATAGCCCTACGTGCCACAAACACTATACATCAACCATTCACTGACAGAATAGTTAACACAGCACAAATTCCAGCAGGATATACAGACTTAACGGCTAAGGGTTAAGGTGTACAGCTCAAATGTGAAAATGAAGATAACTGTCTTCATATTTCTTGTCTGGCAGTGTGCAAGAGTACATGGTACTGGCGCCATGTTTTCTTGAATTTGGAAGATAAGCAGCAGTAGACCCAAAGTTGGTATTGGCATTCTCTTGGTTGTGGTTATGAAGATTAGTGTCTTGTGGGATATGATACTGTTATACATCTGGTGGAAGTTTCTTGCCCTCATCTTGTAGGTAAACAGATGCTTCATCACATCTGATGATGGAGACAGCAGTATCCTTTGAAATGTTGGTACACCTCTCTCAGACTGCACATTTTCCAATCCCAGAAGATGGCACTCTTCAGACATATCTGTCTGTTGTGCTTTGTACATACTGCACAGGTAAAAAGCACTTGGTATCATATTTTTATTTTATGTCTTGATTTTGTTAGTTTTTGTTCTTTGTGCACTGTATTATATTATGTATTATTAACTTTCCTGTGCATTTTCTTCTGTGTTCGTGTGTTGGTTGGATAAACTGTAAGAATAATAAGTGCTGTTTCCCAGGAAAGAGGTAAAGTAGGTGACCTTAATGAAGGTGTGTAGCAATATTTTCCAAAGGACTCTTTTAAAAGGAGATAGCTATGAAATTTGTATGGTAATTTCTGTAGTGTTTGTTGATATTATTTTCTTCTGTTAGAGAGGAATGTAATTGTTGAGAGGCTTACAGGATGGGATGCAAGCCGATTATGTCCATCGTGGGTCATATACAAATATCACTGCTGGGATTGATATATGAATTTAACTTTAACCTTTTGGCGCCGGAATTATTTTTTTAATTTTAGCACATCCTGTATATAAAATGTGAATAATATAGGAACAAAATACGTTAGAATTATGGAACAAACTGCATTTTGAAGAGAAAAAAACTGATAGTAAACACCATGTTTAAAATATTCGGTACCTATATTTGTTGAATAAATATATAAAATGCAACTTTGGAGTTTATCGGTGCAGTACGACCACTATAGTTGACATTAGGTGTCTAAAGGTTAAAGGGCTAAGCCAATATTTAGAGTACTTACTTTTTTTACTGAAAGAAAGGTGTCAGTACTGTGTAGCACAGTGTACTGTCACAAAACACGACAGACTAATAATGATCAATGTGAACTGTGTGGATGCACATCAGGTTAGTATGGGTTGCATATCCAGCTCTCATGCTGTTTGCTCCTTGTAGCTGTTATGTTTTTTTTCTTATCTCTTTTGTTACTTATGCCAGTCATGCTAATTAGCTTTAAGATTGAATCACATTCATGTGCATATTCTTTGCATATCCCTACAGCCTTCAAAAATGTTTTATGTCAGAAGTTAATTCTTACATGTATTAGTTCCAGAAATACAATTTACTGTTCCTATTATCATTGTTATTAAGAAGTTATCTTCACAATAAGAGCAAAGCCTTGGATTCTCATTTCCTTCGGATTTGGTGCAATATCACCGCCACTTGAATTTCCTTAAGTTTTGGCCACAGTCCTTGCATCCTTTCTGTGTAGTTGACACATATCCACATTCCTGTCATGTCAGCATCCACTGAACTCAAATTCAGTCACCCTGAAGACATAGGTGGCATATTCTTTGAAATGTCGGAACAGAATTTTATCATGTGCAATGGGAGTACCCCAGGAGACTATCATGTGAGCAGCACCTGCTGTGAATCCTGAAACTTATATCAACAACACTGAAGATTATTGTAGAAGACCCAGAAGGTGGAGACAGTAGGTGCCTCTGAAATGTAGATATGTTTCTAACAGACTACATAGTTTTACATTTCAGAAGATGGTAATCTTCATAACCATTGCTGTGAGAACCTCAGAACTTGTATGTTGTGAAAAGTAGTAGTGATTTAGAAATGCAGTTTATATAATGTGACTGAAACAACCATGTTACTATGGTCAGTGTGTTACAAGTGTGCTGCTATGACTGTTGCTGTTGATGGTAATATTGGGAAATAAAGTGGAGACTGGAGAAGATTGTGTAATGAAGGATGTCAACATTTGTATTCTTTGTCAAATATTAGTCAGATAATGGAGGTTCATTGAGATAAGGTGGCATGTGGCACACATGGCAGAGAAGTGCATACCAATTATTGATTGGAATATCTGGAGGAAGGACACACTTTTGAAGAGCCAGGTGCATATGAGAGGAAAATATTCAATAGGGTCTCAACAAATAGGATCACCGTAATATTTACTGGATGTATCTTACTGATGGCACAGAGTGGTTGAGGGATCCTAAACACATATACCTTCAGGTTCAATAAAATGCTGGGAATTTCTTGCAATTATCATCAGAAATGTTACTGTTGGTTGAGCTATGATGTCAGAAAGTAGAGATATGGAGAAGTGTATGCACATTACTTATCCCCCATTACGGCCTCCCTCTATATTTTGGCAGTATTTACGTTTAGTGCCACTTTTAGATATGTCGTCGTATCATTCGGGCGTACATTCCGGCGGTGGAATTCGAAATTTTTTTTTTTTTTGACAGTGTGCTTAGTGACGTCATCCAACGAGTGGCTTCATACGGCCTTAAAATGTAGTGCCTATGAATGACATTTCACATACGTTGTAAAATAAGTTTTGGTACTTATTGTAACTGGAAAGCACGATTGATGATATCCACGAACTGTTGAAAGCAATGACTGCCAAACATATAACACAGTGAAATTTCACCTGAGAATATACTTCCGCGATGTGTGTTTTTAACGCACTCTAGTGGAATAAATATTCAAGGAGTTAGTCTTCCGCTGCGTTGCCTGGTGGTCGGTGGTGTTCGAGTTGGGAAGGGGCAAATATATACTCAGGTGACATTTGGTCGTGAAAATTAGTGCAGATAAGTGTTCTTAAAATGGTGCAGAAGTACCAGTCTCCTGTGCGCGTGTACAAGTATCCCTTCGAATTGGTAATGGCTGTAAGTATTTAATTGGAAAAATTCTAACCTACTTTGGACTGTCAAACAATGTATTGTTAGTTTCTGCACAGCAGCTACAAAGTGAGGGTCTTCTTGTTGACGTTCAGTTTTCATATTATGCTGAAGGATGTAATGAAGAAACATGTGGGACATACGCCACATGTGACGGGGTGAGATGAATACAGTGACGAATGCTTGTAGGTATGGCAGTCTTCAGCCATATATTTCTATAAAGGCTTTGCAAATAACGAAGTGATGGCACGACGATTTATGTAACGTAATTAGAATCCTTGCCATAGGGACTAATTTTGTATTCTGTCACTTTAAAAATATATGCGATGGATCAGTTCAGATTTATTTCTCATTGAAATTCGTTTTATTTCATGACCCAAAAATGATTTCTCTTCGCCCTAAAGATCCCATTGCATGGAATAATACCGATTACGCCATACTGCGAATCGAAAGTGATTCTTGTGCCAGAGAAGTGAAACGACATACTGCAGTTTGTGTGAATTGCATTAACCTGTTAAGTAGTGGTAATCCCATGCAGCGCCCACTGTGACATATGAACCACATTTTGCCCACGGAGTGTATTTATGTGTTTCATGTGATTCTCGGAATAGACGGAGATTTTTTTTTTTTGGAAAATGTTTATTGCTTTGAAGTTTGTAGTACAGAGATACACCTGGATACAAGAATAACAAAATGTTCCCAATTCACCATTTTACATGAGTTATGTCTCGTCTAGCGGGT
>Ga0131853_10012214_pt1 | contig 15726 bp, 8 predicted proteins | sample TergutLab28metaG_FD_92764 | JGI IMG/M metagenome (GOLD analysis project Ga0131853, IMG submission 92764) | Labiotermes labralis P1 segment gut microbial communities from Petit-Saut dam, French Guiana - Lab288 P1 (version 2) (version 2) | ecosystem: Host-associated > Arthropoda: Insects >...
TAAAGTGCGGCCGGGGCGTGCTGCTGACCACTCACCCCCTTCTAGTGCCGCAGTCATGGAAGAGTAGAGCTATACCTCTACCCACCCTCTGGGCCACACCGGGCCTGTAACGGGATCACTTTAGCTTTTTTATGTCCTTGTATTTACTGTGTCGTGTGTTGTCTGTACTGTGTTTTTGTACTGTTTCTTCTTATTTGTTACTAGTGTAAGGACTACTGCCACCGAGTGAAAACTCAATTGCAATAAATAATAATAAAAAGTTTTGCATTTAATATTTTCTATGCCGAATTTATATGTTAATGTCTTACACGTATGGGTTTATTTTTGCCAAAGATAATAAAAGTGATACATCATTTTACGTAATTACAGTTAATGTCGTCAGATATAAGTAATCATTAACAGATAGTAGGTTTCGAAAAACCTGAGCCCAAAAACCTACAAGTGATACATAATGTTAAATTTCCCGAAGTCGCCCATGTTAGCTGTGACGTTGACAGCATCCAGCAGTAATCACGAAACGGAAAAAAAAAAGCAGAGATTGACTTGTGAAAGTCATAACTTTGTCGGTTCTAGAACTCGCATGTTCCTTGAACATGAAATTAATTTAACTTTCATAGGTCCGTGCATCGCTAATATATTAGCAGAGTACAACCAACAAGATGCGACGTTTCTCAATTTGATTTTTTTCTGCAAGACGCTCTACATGTTTCAGAAGGGTTTTCCGTCCATCGTTGGGAGCTCGAAACTGCACACACAGCGTCAGGTATTGGTCTGACAAATACCTGACGCTGTATGTGCAGTTTTGAGCTCCTGATGATGGACGGAAAAACCGTCTGAAACACGTAGAGCATCTTGTAGAAATAAATAAATTTGAGAAACCTTCCATCTTGTTGGTTGTACTCTGAGAATGAAATTAATTTCTTTTTAGTTCTGTACCTTAAATGACAATTTCTGGTGTCACCACTATTAAGGTTCTGTGCTGTCAATATTTACAATACACATCCCGGTTTTTACAATAACTATCCTTTATTTGGCTAATTTGATACACTTTTTTGCTGATGATTAATTACACCTGCCTTTTAGTTTCACTGTTTGGCTGCCACGAAAATAAAATTATAAGTTCACCTACTGAAGAATTTCCGACTGTAATAATAAGCTCGCAATCTAACATTTCGTATATACAATATATGTAGTACATATACTAATATTATACTTAATATAATGTACGATGAAATATATATAATAAGATATATGATAAAGTTCGTTTAAAACGCTGCTAATAATTCAACTATATTTCATGGTTTATTGGACACAACTGTCAGTATCTCGGGTTATACAACGTCAAATTGTAGAATACTAGTGAACGATGAATTTGGAAGAATATGGAAAACTTTCTTTCCCCCAGTTTGTGTCACTTTACTTGGAAAGGGAGAAAATCAAAACCTTCTTCTGTTTGTCCAATCTGCAAGTGGAAAGTTTGTTTCGACACCTCCCGATTAACTACTAATCAGGAATGTTAACTAACTGGAGGAAAACGATTTTGCTTGAAATTTCGTATTGGAAGTGTCGAAACTACAATATTTTAAGAGTTGTTATTCATTCCGTACACTCTCGGCTTTAAATGGAATTATAATGGAAATAGTAATATTTCTAAAACGTTGATCATTGAAACGAAGTGTTACCTGAGATTAAATATTACCCTTACTAATGGTGTGTAACTTGCATTTAATATTTGATAAAACAAAATCCATTTGTATATTATACATTTTCAGTACAACTATATTATATTCACAAAGAATATTTCTAAGCTGAAACATTGGTGCACATGACTGCCTGTAGATGACCCACAAATCTGGCCGAAATTGTGGTAGGTCTAGCTACAAATAAGAAGGAGTATTGTGCAGTATGTTGATTTTGATTCTTCATGAATAAAATCCAAGTTTTATTTCTGATTCTGTATACTGTGCCACCTGTTGTGCAATTAGAAGAGGACAGTTGAAGAACAAGAGACCAACTTGATGTCACTAGTTATTAAGTTTTATTTCAATTCTTCTATGCTCAACATGTTTCGGAAATTAATTCATCCATCATCAGGCTGAAGCCTGCTACACGGATACCACCCCAACCCAGCCACACCGAAATTCCAACACACATCGAAACAAGAAAACACGACCAATGTGGTGATACAATAGAAAAGTCGCAGGCTTCTGATGATGGATGTATTAATGTCCGAAACATGTTGAGCATAGAAGAAGTGAAATAAAACTTAATAACTAGTAACATCAAGTTGGTCTCTTATTCTTCAACTATTACAATGATGCACGGTCCAATATACATAAGATTTAGAAGAGCACAATTTGGGGTTTAAAATACAGATTATAATAAAAACCAAAGAAATAGCGGAAAATCCCAAATAACGCCTTAGGATTACACATCTGTGTGTTCGCAAGCTAAGTTCAGTTTTCCATTCTTGTCTTGTGTTTACAACAGAAGGTTTTATCTTAATGCTTGGACGGGATGACGGATGTACTTGGCTCAGGGCTGGATTCCGTTGAACTAAAGTATCGGATCGGAGTGTTGTTCTTTTGCGCATGGAGGGTGGAGAAGAATAGAAATTGACCCCATATACCATGTGAAAGCTGAAACTGTATCAGCTAGTTATGCTGTGGAAGAAAGCCGGAATTTTGACGCTTTCATTCAGAGTTTCCTGCCGTTGATATCCGGAAATTGGACTTGAGAAAAACGGGATTCGTCACTTGGACAAGGCTAAAAATTGGATTCTTGGTAAATGTCCTTTTCCACAGAGACGGGTAGAGCTGGCCTGTAAAAAATTGCAGTGGAAGGGAAGAACTGTGCGTGACGTCAGAACGTGGAATTAAGAAGACGATGAGATAAGAAGATGGAACGCGGCAGGAACGATCACCAAGCGTCCTTCAGAAGATACGGGAAATTGGAAGATGCTAATGAATTATTTAGAAATGTACAATCTAACTTCGAACGAATTCGTCTACAGAAGCTTAAATTCATTTCCATCCGCGCGATGTTAAATCCAGTACAAATTTTCGTTTTAAAAAGTCAACGAATGCCTATTTAGCAAAGGGTTAAATGAGTTTTCATAAAATCTAATAAATACGAATAGGTACAAATTTCTTCAAATGTAAAAAATATGTGCTCTAGAATTATGCACAGCGTATATATAAGAATGTAATTAATTTAGTAAACTTATCAGTTATTAATTCATTCTTCAGTCACTGCAGCCTCCTTAACTGATTTATTCTCACTCAACCCCTGAAAAAAACTCTCTTTAGCTAAATGATTTGTTCTCCTAACCCAATATTTTGCGGGTGATAAAATCTAGAAGAATGAGATGGGCTGGGCATGTGGTGCGTATGGGTGAGGAGAGGGGGGCGTATAGGGTCTTGCTGGGGAAACCGGAGGGAAGGAGACCACTGAGGAGACCTAGGCGTAGATGGATGGAAAATATTAGGATGGATCTCCAGGTGGTGGGATGTGCGTATATGGACTGGATTGGGCTGGCCCAGGATAGGGACAGGTGGCGGACTCTTGTGAGTGCGGTAATGAACCTTCGGATGCCGTGAAATTCAGGGAATTTCTTGACTAGCTGCAAACCAGTTAGCTTCTCAAGATGGATTCTGCACCATGGAGTAAGTAAGTATGTAAGTGGAAAAAAAGTTATTCGACGCCTATTCAAAAACCCGCCGATGGACTACATCTGAAACATGTTAATCAACTAGCGTTGTTAATGTGTCTAATATAAACAGACTTTGTTTCCAATGTCATGCACTTTCGCTGTATAACAGTTACCTTTATGCGAGATTTGCCTGACGTTAACGGTCTCGTGTGTGTAGCTGGTTCAGCATTCTGTGTTGTCCCTTGATTCGTTTTGCAGTGGAGGACATTCAGTATTTAATCGCAATACATTGGCGGGAATGAAAATTTGTGTTATGCCACTCGTAAAATGATGGCCCCCAGTTCACCGCCTCCTTTACATGTACATATAACAACGACCTCTTATAATAAAATCAACTAGATGCACTAATTTCTCAAATTTATAACACTCTACATGTTTCGGACAGTTCTTCTGTCCATCATCAGGAGTTTTTCACTGTAAACACAGCAATGGTATATGTCATACAGGTTTGCTGACAGCTTGCTCGCGAGCTGTCAGCAAACTTGTATGACATATAGCATTGCTATATGTACAGTGAAAAACTCCTGATGATGGACAGAGGAACTGTCTGAAATATGTAGAGTTTTATTCCAAAAATAAATTTGAGAAATTAGTGCATCTAGTGGGTTTTATTACAAGAGTTTATCACGATGCACGGTCAACTCAGCGTCAAATATATCAACAATTTTTACTGCCATGCCCTTCACCTCGGTACATCGAACAAAAAATTGTCTCGCTGTAACTTGCTTTACATATTATAGCCCTACTATGTATGGAAGACTGAGCTTTCAAACTTTTACAGAGCTTGCGGCAAATGTAGACATATAGCATCGTGTTTTCATCAATTATTTGACCTTCAAAAGGTCTAAATATTTTAACAGTTTAAAATCGAGGCTGGGTGGTTCTAATCTCCTATGTATCACTAACAAATTTAAAAAAATTCAGTGTGATTGTGCCGTATGTGTTGTTTGTTAAATTGTATTAGGAATTATAGTTTAACTTTGTAAAGCCTAGTGTTTACTGTGTGTACTGTCAGTTATAACATTTCAAAATTCTACATTCTGCCCACATTGTATTTATATGTTTTGTGTGTACCTAGGAAAACCACTATACAGCGTTCTGTGATTGGTTTTTATAACCGAGATGACAAGTGTTTACTGTGCGGTACGGACTGGGTCTTTAAATAAAAATAATTAATTTTTTTGGTCTTAAAAGGTTATAAAGTATGATAGTGCAGAGCCAACGATATTAGAATAAATTACGACAGCATAGGGCGTCAGTCAAACAAGATTGTCGGATTAGAAGCAGGATTTATTTATGTCGTTATCCCCGTAAATGGGACTATAGAATTAATTTTGTCAAGTCTCCAGCATAAAGTGCAAATTTCCAAGTTATAGCTAAAATTATGCTGTCTATGATCGAGTACGTTGTGCAAATATTAGGTCAGTACTTTTACCAAGATAACTTTAAGACGTTGAATCTAGACTCGGTAAATAACATACCGTTTTATATATCTGTGTTTGCTACAAGTTCTGTAAAGTTTTGGGAATTCAATATTCCATACACATTATTTGTAAAAAAAAAAAACTTTAGTTTTGTATACACGTGGGCAAGACATTACGGTGGCTGTATGTGAACAAATCGAAACATGGCCGCTGTAAGATTCTGCGTAATTCTAATAAAGCGTAAAAACTTGTGTCAGAACGAATTGTCGTTTGGTTTTGTTCGTTTTTCGCACAGCGGGATGCGCTGTATCGAAGTGTGTGTTTAACGTTATACACTCCATTGCCCTTGCACACAGTACTCAGTGTGTGGGCACTGAAAAGCCCGGTGAACCGATCTGTTATTCTCATATCCATATGTCGCAGTTCCTGTCGGCCTGGACCTAGATCTGGCCCCTCTCCCTTTCCGCAGTTCTGATTGGCTACAGACCGTACAGCTCGCCCATATAATCGACGAAATTTTAGGCGCGTTCGCAAAATTGCGAAAAGCGACTGCTACCTTCGTTGTGTCTGTCCGTCCGTCCGTCCGCCCATCTATCTGTCCGCATGGAACAACTCGGCTCCCATTGGGTAAATTTTCATAAAATTTGATATCTGAGAACTTTTCTAAAATCTGTAGAGAAAATTAAAATTCCACTAAAATGTTAAAAGATAAAATGGATATGTTACATGAATACCTACGTACATCGCTGAGTTCTGATAAGCGTGTGAAAACATTCAGATAAAAGTTGTAGGTAAAAGGTAAGTTAGAGTGAAGCGCACCTTAGAATAGGTCGTGAATTCACAAAGGGGGAGTAGAGGTATAGTTCTACTCCTTCTTTAATCTTGCCGCTAGGTAGGGGTGGGTGGTTAACGCCACGCCTTGGCCACTTTACCCCCCGGAAATGGCCCGGTACCCATAGTAAAGAAGGCTGGTTTGGCCGCAGGGCCGATCTGGACGGATGCAAATAGTCTCCTCCCACCGGGTTTGGATCCCCAGATCGCCCAGCTCGTAGCGAGTCACTATACAGACTGAGCTATTCCGGCCCACTTACAGATTGTGGAGAAAATCGAAACACACATTTTATTGTTCATAATATGTTTCAACAGCGCCGTTAATGAAACAATGTGGAAAAATGCGGTGTGGCTCCGAACAGGCTGCGGGTGACAATATAGTACGGTGAATGCGCATTGTGTGCCTGATACGTAGGGCACGAATACAGGCACACAGAATCAAAACAGTTAATAATTATTGATTTTCCACGGAAATAATTGTTACGCCAATGCGTCTCTGTATCACGTTACACTACATTTCCCGTCTTGTTTTATCCAATCACGTCAGTATCTACCTGGCCGTAATTCCGTTCTCACGAAGATGGTGGCAGCAAAGTACTCCGAAGCGTTGGTTTCACTCTACCTTCCTATACAGTGGAAAATGTAGACCTCTAACACATTAACCCTCAGAGGGTTACAAGGAATATGTTTAGCTGTAAATCCTCACAACACATACGAACCACTCTGACGTCCGCTTTTGAGATTGTGGTTTTGTACTTAATTGTGTTTATTTCTGTCTCCCGATATTTGCCGATAGCTGTTGAACTAAACTGCAGATAGGTGTTTTCAATTGTTTTCAGTTTTAGTGACGTCAGAGCAATTAAGACTCTGGTTGAACAGTTCCTTTGCCTATTTCCGTAGAATGCATAGCAAAGCAAAGGTTTAGGGCGGCAAGAGGCTGTTGTTTGCACGGCTTACCGACTCTGTAATTTGAACTTGTGGCATTGGCTTGGTATCGGCAATCGATACTGTAAATACAAAGGGAAGCATCGCTACACAGAAATGATTCTGCTGCTCCTCCTTACTAGCTTCTTTCCTCTTCTCCTTTTTGCAATGAATCACAAACTAAGGACGTCCGTTGTTCTTTATTTTTCGGCTGCCCGACGGTCATCCAATCAGTACAGGAATGTCTACTGTGTTCAGTAGAACTTGCTTTGATCTCTCCGAGAAACTACAAGCGCCAGTTGTGTTTATCTTTTTTATGAACTCTAACAAATTCAACCTCTTGAATCTCTCATTAGACTGTAATAATCGCTACAGTAATGACCAGTTAACACTAATTTTAAGGGTTTCAACTTATATCCTAAATCAGAAGATATTAATTAGGCCTCTACCTAAATAGCCCACTTATAAACACGATTTCGAATCATACTTGTTCCTGTTATCGTCTGAGTCCGTTCCCAAGCAACATATCGTCCCCACTACTAGACACGTTTTGACCAAACTAGGTGCGGTACCACTGGCTGTGTTCCTTGAAGGCGCATGCAAGTTCTCTCGAAAAGTTGCAGACAGATTTTGGGTCCCGCACAGCGACGTACTCATTGGGTCTTGGAGGGAAGTTTTACTGCGGCTTGAAACTGACCATTCACCTGCATCTTATACCGAAGTTCCCAACGTGCCGAACTATTCGTCCCTCCTCTGTATGACATTTCGCCTTACACAGGGACAGATTTACTGAACTTTTCACTTGACTCGGTGTGGCAGACATATACAAAACTCTGCAAATCCATTTGATTGTGTTCATGTTTGTACCGCGCGTCAATGACGATTGAAACACTTTATTATCCAACAGATGCATAAATATATAATTCGTAGATACAATTAGAATTATTTTATAATAATTCTAATTGTATCCACGAATTATATATTTGTCCATCCGTTGGATGATAAAGTGTTTTAACTATTTGATTGTGGTTTTCCTTGGTTCTTTTTGAAAACCACGTAACTTAAAAGAATGAATATTGACCTTCATGTTGCGTCTTTTTACGCCTTCTGTTACTCATACGTGTCAAATGTAATTTGCATTCGTTTTCTTTAGTCTAATTTCAAGACCGACTTTGCATCGTTGTTCTTATTTGGCAACCTGTAGTGCATTGCGAAGCCAGTCCATGTTCACCGTTGTATCGCTGCTTGCCAACATACTAACCTTTTAAAGCCTACTGCTTGCGAGATGCACCAACAGGTTTCATATTCAAGAATTTTACATTTAGGCACATTGTACTTGTGTGGTTTGTATTTATATCAGAAAAAATAGATTTTTACCTCATACAACATGAATTGATTGGTTTTTAAAGCGAGGTGAAAAGTTTGATATTCAAAGGCGAGTGCATTGTGATATATTATTATAATAAAAGACAACGAGATTCACAATTTTTGAAATTTATTTGATAAAATACTCTACACGTTTCGGACAGGTGCACTGTCCATCATCAATAGTATCTCAGCACTGTATACACGCAATACATGCTAGTTCTCTTGGCTGTCTGCTATAAGACAGCCAACAGAACTAGCATGTATTGCGTGTATACAGTGCAGAGATACTCCTGATGATGGACAGTGGACCTGTCCGAAACACGTAGAGTACTTTATCAAATAAATTTGAGAAATAGTGCATCTCGTTGGCTTGTATTATAAGAGACGAAAAGTGTTTACTGCTAGATACGAACTGGCTCTTTGAATAAAGTCTGCGCTTCGTCTTTAAGGGGTTAAGGCATCAAGGGATCATGCAGAGGCCCCATAACATTAAGTACATGTGTTCCTTACGTCATAATCAATAAACAGTTTCGTTCAGTACATTTGACTGTAAATTTCCTTCATTGTAACCAACGGGAAACCTACGGTATGACGAGAGGATATATTTATTTCCTCCGGTCGCTTGGATACAGGCGTCACTGTCAGAGACTACTTTGAGATAGGCTTCATTTTAATTGAGTTAAATATATTTTAAAGTAGGCTCTGAGTGTGACGTCAGGATTCGAGGGATTCGTTATGGATTTAAAAGCTGCGGTGTTGTGAATTCGGTAAAGAACCAACGGATTCTATTTAATCGAGGAATTTCTTCACAGGTTAAGCGACTGTCCGCTTGTCGGGAATAAATGTACTTTTGTTTGCACTAGTTGTGTGTCCTTTTAGGCAGAACAGTAACAGATATTGTGCTATTGCGAGATTTAAGTTTCTCACGGCATTGTTGATGAGGATGCTAATGCTGTATTTATGAATAAACAGAAAGGTGCTTTGGCCTGTTTGACTCTGAAGATGAAAGATGAATTTGTGCTCCTTGAAAACTTGAGATATCGTTCTATAAAACCAAATTTTCTGGGATTAAATTCTTTAGAATATCAGGAGAAAAAAATATTTAAGAGATGTTTAAAAATCGCAGTACACCAAACTCAAATAGCCTATGTGTTAGAATCGTTTACATAATTTGTATAATACACAAAAGAATATCTCATAAGGATAAACTGCAAAAATATAATCATAAAGTTCAGTAGATGTCGTACAAAGTTATATGTCCTGCAGCATATCCTTCGGCCTCCATTATCGTAAAATGTTCTTGTAAACTTTGTAGTACTTACAGCAGTATGACACTCTAAAACATCGGAAGGGGCGTATCACGTGATAGACCCTGCTGTAACAGTAGAGCAGCACTTTTTGAAGATCGCAAATGCAAACAACGTTTGAGCTATAAATGGTGCTACTGCGAAGTTTTATGCCTTTCGAATTTAGGTTTATGTTTCTTATTTGGACTGTTACAAACAATGCCTTCATCGTTGTTGTGTCATGTTTGAATGTACATGTGACCTCCGGTTACCGGCGGGAGACACATCTGCCCCAGTTCCTTAACACCTTCCCGCATTCTGCTTACCCTTCCGCAACGAAAGAATATTTGCTACAGAAGAGGTTTGTCTTTGCCTGCATTTGTAGATAAGATTTGATGCCCATGACGCCACACAAGCAAAATTAACCAACAAACTACAAAATACTAGCATTACGAAATCCGATTATACGCTTGTTGAGTTAATAAACCCCTTCAGAATTTGCGTCAAGGTACGGTGACGTTATCCCATTACAGGAAGAGTGTCCGGCTTTTGGATATTACTGTATTATTATACAAACATGGACTCCAATTTAACCCCCCCCCTCCCCCAAGAGTTTAAAGCGAGTAGCAAAAAATAAAAACTTTGAATTGAAAAAGTTCCATTGACGTTGTCAAGTCGGTAGAACAGTGGGCAGTCAGTTCAGTTTCTCTCACAGTTTACCTTCATCTGTACTTGCTTGTTAAAGTCGGATATAATATTCTAGACTATGTAGGTGTGCTTTCCAGCGAACAATGTAAGGCAAAGAAAGTGCATTTTCTCTTTGTAGGCATAAGCGTATTGCCTAATTTGCCCACTATGTCCTCCTCCTCCTAATACTGCTGTTAATTAATAATTTTCCTTGGAATGTGTTTGAAATTAGTTTGCCTCACTATAAACTTCAACTGAATTTATTAGGGATACTTCTTAACTAGGAAAGTTTTGTGATTGCAACGTCAGTAGTTAAGTAACACAGTCCTACTTAACTGGTCTCTTTCCTGATCCCAATTAGCTCTTTAGAATATGGGATTTTGTGGAACGTACGGCAGTTACCGTGAAAAGTAATATGTCTTCTAACATGTGATGATTTGAAAAATTAAGAAGCCTAAGAAAGAGTTAAGGAGGAAAGTAATAACCTACATTGAATAAACAGAAGGAAGGCTAACTGTATTGGCAATATCTTGCATAGGAACTGCCTTCTAAAACACGTTGTTAAAGGATAGATAGGAGGAAGGGTAAAAGTGACGGGAAGACGAGGAAGATTACGTAAGCGGCTACTGGATAACCTTAAGGAAAAGAGACAATGGAAATTGGAAGAGGAGACACTAGATCGCTCTCTGTGAATAAGTCGCTTTGGAAGAGGCTTTGGACCTGTCGTAAGACAGAGTAAAGGATGAATGTGTATAGTGTGGTAAAGTGTCGGCATTTCGTAAGGCTCTATTCTTTCCATCGTCGTGGTATTATTTTCCGTTCGTTTGATACCGCGGCCAACAGGTTTTCGGAGTCCTTCACAATAAAATATTTTTCCATTCGACCTTAAGTATGATACAACTTCTTTCCGTAGACGAGCTTCATTTCAGATGCAATTTCATGCCCCCTGGATATAGTGGTTTTTTGTGCTCCTCCACACCAACCCTGCAGTAATTGGCCTCACCAGTACCATCACTTTTCCATCCTCCTTAGAATCTTACAACCCGTTCGTAAATTTTCTCAGACTATTACAGTTACCGTCTTACTGAGCTTTCTGTCCTATATATCACAAAGTCCCACACGATGAGGCCATAAACGTCTGTAATAAAATATCTGCTGTTGGCGCAGCCATTTCGTCGTGTCATAATACTACTGTTATACAGTGGACAGCGTGAACTGAGTACGTGCATTTGAAGAAAGGTTAATGTTGTATCGACAAATTGTCCGGTTATTCCAAAGTTTTGCATGAAATATATTGAAATTTTATTTACTCTTTTTACTTAATATCTGTACCCGGCACACCGTGGGGCTATACCGGATCCCTGGACATGCTGGGATACGAGGAAATGAAATCGTCGACGAGCTCTCAAGAGACAGTTCTGTTCAAAGGTTTGTTGGACCTGAGCCTTTCTTGGGCGTCTCTAGGCAGAACATAAGAAGAAAGATAAAATGCTGGATGAAAAACCAGCATTTGTTATTGTGGCGTGGTCATTGTAGTGCACAGAGACAGGCTCGAGAATTGATTTATGGCCCTAAACTGGCTACAGGGTCCCGATTATTATCCATTAATAGGAGACAATCCAGGGTTGTTATTGGTCTCCTGACTGGACATAACACCTTGAGAAGATGTAATGGGGCTGAGAAATAACCCCACTTGTAGGAAATTTAGTACTGAGGAGGAAACCTCGGTCCACATTTTGTGTGAGTGTGAGGCATTAACCTCACTCAGACATACACATGTGGGTTTCTTCTTTTTGGACCCTGAGGATATCAGGAAACTAAGATAGGAGCCATCTGGAGCTCTGGTAAAGGAGCAGGGCTCCTTTAACCTAGAAATAGATCATGGGGCACAAGGGGCCTGTTTTAAAGCCTAGGTGCATCGGGACTGGAAGGGCTCGAACCCAAATACCATACCAAATACCACACTAGTTTTACTTCCTTCCTTATAATAATTACACTTCATGGAAGAGAAAATGTGTTCTCCACTGTATCTATTGCCATCTTACGCAAGGCTTTCGGCTGCATGGTTGTTATGCATCTACATGTCTACTGCGCCACGCCATGGCCTATATGGATGTATCACTCATTATGGGACACCAGTTATTGGCACTTTTCTTAGGAATATGTTTTAAAATAAATCTTCTAAGCCCCGATTTTTGTAATCTCCATGATACTTCTACTTCCTCTTACTTAGGTACCAGTATTGTTTGTTAAGTACCATTAAATATTGACACGCGTTTACTAGTGCAGAAAATATGTTTTTGCCATGACGCTACAGCCACTAGTGGGGATAAGGCCTCCTCATTAATCAGGCTTCACAGTCACACTCAGACGCACCACACTCGGTGGGACTCCTCCGGACGAGTGATCGGCCCGTCACAGTGATAACCTGACAACACGCAACACTCACAATAGACGGACAACCATGCGGTTGCGGGATTTGAACCCGCAATCCCATCAAGCGAGCGACCGTAGACCCACGCCTTAAACCGCGCGGCCATTGGAATCGGCGTTAGTGATATAGGCACCCCCAAATCAAACGACTGTTTTTAATTTGCTGTCATTTATATACAACAAATTATGCACACTGTAAAATTATAAATTATTATGATTATGGGTAACATAATTTTACTGCGGGCGTTAGTTGGTGTATATAAATGATTGCAAAATTCAGGCAATGGGTAATGTTAAATTTGCTTATAATTTGTTTAGGTGATAAGTGATAAGTACAGTTGGCAGTTAATACAGCGACGTTTAATGTCCGGGATTTGGCGTAGCATTCCCAATTCCACTAAATTCGTTGCGACTTCATTGCAGATAATTTTACGCCCACTGCACCGCCTTCGGAAGGAGAACCGCTGCTACCGGAAGCCACCGCAGTTCCGTCTCCTTCTGAACCACCCGATGCCATGAAGTGGTCAGTCCAGCCACTGGCCACCAGCCTGCCACTCACAGCCACTCCCCCTACAACTGCTCCCACTACACTAACGAACACAGTTGTACCAGAAGTCACGACATCTCTAGTTGGACACCATTTCGTTCCCCGGATGCCATCAGTGCATCATCATCACCAAGGGGCGCGTTGGGGACCGTATTTTGAAGAGGGCGCGGAGCCTCAGAATGTGACAGCACGAGTGGGGGCCACAGTACGTCTGGACTGCAAGATCGGTATGCTTCACGACAAGACGGTAAGTGCTTGCTTGACTCGCTGATTTACATAAACTTTGAATCGTCTGCCACATGTACGACCTAATGCAGCAAACACACACTAGAAAGGAATTGATGGTGACCGTTTTTTTTAATGAAAACTAAAGCAATACCTGGACAGGCCCTGAGGGTCACAGGAGCTTGAGGCTCCCATATTTCGAGACAATCGGCCTTGCCCAACTGTGCCACCGCATGCCCCCTCGTTCTTTTTTTTAATGGGTACAATTCGACAGTAAGACTCGAAATGGTAACAAAGAAATTTTCCACCCTATATGGAACCCAAAGATCAGTTTCCGTTTACAGAATAATTTGGCATCAAAGCAAATCTTGAGCCACCTTAATTCACTTCAGGTACTCTCTACTTATTTAGCAGCAGTTTCAGTATTATTCTACCATCTATACCTGTCTCCAAAGTTACGTCTTCCGTTCCAATTATCTAGTTACATCCGTATTAAGGGGTTCTCATTTCTATTAAACTCTCCAAGTGCCCAGTCCGTCAGTTCTCACTTGATTTAGTCGTCCTAATATTAGCTTTGCCGATCCCAATGGCCGCGCCGTCTTAGGTGTGGGTCTGCGGCCGTTCGCCTGCTGAGATCGTGGGTTCGAATCCCACCAGAGGCATGGATCTTTATTGTAGTGTGTGTGTTGTCAGTTAGAGTCTCTGTGACAAGCTGATCACTCGTCCATATGAGTCCTACCGACTGTGATGCGTCGTTGTGTGTGATCTAGAAACCTCAAGCATGAGGAGCCCCTGACCCACCGAGGGCGGTCACGCCAAAAACAAAACAAAAAATATTAACTTTAGTGTGTGACGTATCGCTGTATTTTGGTACAGTTACTTAAATACGTATTAAAATGCTGTCAAGCACAAATGCTTACAAACTTGACATTTTTGTACCGGTTGGTGCGAAATGCTTGAATGGCAAGTATGACGATGTTTGACATATCGCTGTGTTGTGGCGAAACATTTAGGAATAAAATGCAGTCAGCTTATGTATTAGTAAGTATTTGTGCTTGTCTTCTGATACCACATTGTTTGCCGTAATGCTGTGACGTAAGTTATGAAGCAATGAAGTATGTAATTTACGCATCCTATTTATTTATTTCACCGAAGTAGTAAGCACCGCGTTGCGTAATTTTCGCTTCTCCTTTATGCCTATTCCCAAAGTATCCTATATTCTGCTCCGCAATTTTTTCTCAGTCACTTTTCACCCTTCAGAGTGACGGAGCAGCTTGGATATTCCAAAGATAATCGTTTGGGTGCATGAAAGGTCTTGGAAAATGGTATTTAGTCAAACACAACTGTGTCACATGAGGTGTATTTAATGACTATATAATGAACAGCTACATGTTTCGGCCTGTACTGGCCATCTTCAGGTTGTCTTAGGGGAACTTAAGATCTTACTATAAGCAAGCGCGCATATAGTAAGATCTTAAGTTCGCCTAAGACAATCTGATGATGGCCAGTACAGGCCGAAACATGTAGTTGTTCATTATATAGTCATTAAATACACCTCATGTGACACAGTTGTGTATGATTACATACCATTTTCCAAGTTTCACACATACAACGGCGATGACACACTTCCTAGATGAAAGGTCTTGCCACTGCTGCATGTGTGAGACGTTTCTTTAAAGCCAGGCCTGCATACTGCATAAGAATCTTGTAATTTCCACTTACGTCGGTGTAAATATATATATATTCAGGGTGTCCCAGGAGGAATGTGCCAGACTTCGGGAGAGTGTTCCTTACGTTAAAGTATACCGATATAACCCAAAACACCTATATCCAAAGTTGAACTGTTACAGAGATAATGGCCAGAGAAGTTTGAAACTTTGACAGCTGTTACACACGTAGTGATTACCAAATACATATTAAAACTGACAGGAATATGTGGTTTCTGTAATGTTAATATCTGTACTTAACACGTAATTAACGTATGAGTGACATAAAGCCATTAAACTGAACTACATAAACACCCGCATTAACGCCGTAGTCGTCCTTAGGGCTCCAAGCACTTTACATGGCGCTTCCATCTCCCGTGCAAGCAACTAAACGTCACGCAGGCACGATTAACACTGCATTCCACTCCAAGGTCATCAACGCTCTCGCGTGACACATCAACTGTGCAGGTTGCAGTATTTGGAACCGCAAGAAGCCCCCACTTTTCTCTGGTCATTATCTCCGTAACCGTTCAACTTTGGATATAGGTGTTTTGGGTTATATCGGTATACTTTAACATAAGGA
>Ga0131853_10012215_pt1 | contig 15725 bp, 15 predicted proteins | sample TergutLab28metaG_FD_92764 | JGI IMG/M metagenome (GOLD analysis project Ga0131853, IMG submission 92764) | Labiotermes labralis P1 segment gut microbial communities from Petit-Saut dam, French Guiana - Lab288 P1 (version 2) (version 2) | ecosystem: Host-associated > Arthropoda: Insects >...
GCAGACCTATAAAAACACAGTGACAACATACAAAATTACACTCCCATAGAAGTTTGTGCATTCTGACGGTAGGGGGGCTGTTCTCCTCTGTGCTTATCCATTTGTGCAACGCGCATGGGTCGCGCGTGAGAGTCCGCAAATTCAAGCCAGCTTGTCGCGTTATCAAAGATATTCGTTCTCGGGAACCGCATGATTAAAGGGTTTCCGGGAACATTTTTCTGATTTTCCTGGCGTCGCTTGAAAAGAATCAGAGCTTTCAAGTTTGTCCGGGGTGTTGCAATAATTGGGGGCGCGGGGAAACCGGCGGCGTGGACAGGTTATCCAGCGATAACCGGCGCGTAATTCGGACAAACGGTTGAGGCATATATTGTCTTGATGAGGCGGTGATCGGTATGGCAAATGGACACGGCGGCGCTCGTCCGGGCTCCGGACGCAAAAAGAAGCCGCTAGCAGATAAGCTGATGGAAGGCAACCCCGGCAAGCGACCGAACAAGGTGCTTGGATTTGCCGAAGGGCTTCCGGCTGAAGTTGAGCCGCCGGAATATCTGGAGAATTTTGCCGGTTTTGAGATCGAGCCGGATGTGAATGTGTTTTATAGCAACACGGTCAAGTGGCTGGAGCGTACCGGCTGCTTGCATCTCATAAACCCCGACTTCATCGCAGAATATGCGATGCTCAAAACACGCTGGCTGGAGTGCGAGTTTATCGTGGGCAGCTTGTTCGCGCACCACAGAATATCTATGGCCGCCGCTAACGCCGACATGGGTCTGAAATATCTCAAGCAAGCGGATGCGGCATGGGCGAAGATTTGGGCGATTGTCGCACAGAATTGCGAGTATACCTTGGGTAGCGAAAATCCCAACGCAGAAATTATGGCCGCGCTACTCAGCGCGAAACCGGAGTGATGATTATGCCGTGGAAATCCAAGCGACCGTGTGGCAAGCCGGGATGCCGGGAACTGGTGGAGGCCGGGGTGCGATACTGCCCGCGACACAAACCAAAACGCAGAGACGCATCGCACTATGACTATCGCTGGCGCAAGCTTCGGGCGATGTATATTGCGAAGCACCCGCTTTGCGCCGAATGTGAAAGTGCCGGTCGGCTGACGCCGGCCACCGAAGTGCATCACATTGTAGCCGTGGCGGATGGCGGCTCCGACCGGGATGAAAATCTACAGCCCCTGTGCAAATCTTGCCATTCCAGAAAAACATCGGAGGAGAGTCGCTTTGGCTGGTGATTTTGTATATACGCCAACACGGTTCATGCTGGAAGATTCGCGCTACAATGAGAAAAAAGCTGACCATGCCGTTGCGTTCATCGAGCAATTGAAACACATTAAGACATCCGAGTGGGCAGGAAAGCCTTTCAAGCTACTCGCTTGGCAAGAGCAAATCATTCGCGATATTTTCGGCATAGTGAAGCCAAATGGTGCGCGACAGTTTAGGCATTGCTTTGTCGAGGTTCCCAAGAAGAGCGGAAAGTCGGAACTCGCGGCGGCGGTAGCGTTATACTTGCTCTGCGCTGATCAGGAGCAGGGCGCTGAAATATATTCTGTTGCGAATGACCGGGAACAGGCAGCTATCGTGTTCAACTTAGCGCAACAGATGGCACAGGATAACCCTATTCTTCGCAAATTGTGCAAGTTTGTTGATTCCCGCAAGCGGATTATTTTCAAGCCTACAAACTCATTTTACGCCGCGATCTCATCCGAAGTCAAGAACAAATATGGGCTGAATTGCCACGGCGTTATTTTTGACGAGTTGCTTGGGCAGACTGAGCGCAAGTTATACGATACGATGACCATCGGCTCCGGTTCTGCGCGGCGGCAACCTTTGAACTTTGTTATAACCACGGCAGGGCAAGATCGGAATAGCATTTGCTACGAAGAACATTGCTATGCGCTGGATTTGTTGCAAGGCCGGAAAATTGATCCGAGCTATTACCCGGTTGTGTTTGCCGCCCGCGATGATGAGGAATGGACTGATCCGGCGGTGTGGAAGCGGGTGAATCCGTCTTTTGGGATAACCGTGCCGGAGGATTTTTACCACAGCTTTGTTAATCGCGCAAAGACGAATGTTGCGCTGGAATCGGAGTTCCGGCAGTTTTATCTGAATCAGTGGCTGAGCTCAGCCAAGCGCTGGTTACCGATGGATAAATACGACAAGGGTAATACGCCGTTCAAGCCGGAAGATTTGCGTGGCCGATCATGTTATGGCGGGTTGGATTTGGCTTCCACTGATGATATTGCAGCGTTCGTGTTGGTGTTCCCGCCGGACGAAGTGAACGGCGAATATCACGTTTTGCCGTTCTTCTGGATTCCCGAGGAAAACATGCACCAGCGTGTGAAGAATCATCGTGTGCCTTATGCGCAATGGGCGCGAGATGGGTATTTAGAAACTACCGAGGGGAATATCATCTATTACGATTTCATTGAGCGGAAGGTTGCGGAATTGGGTAAGATTTATAACATCCGTGAAATCTCTTATGACAGGTGGGGAGCGGAACAAATGTCGCAGAATTTGAAAGCAAATGGGTTTGAAATGGTGGACTTTGGGCAGGGGTTTCAGTCGATCTCGCAACCATCCAAGGAATTGCACCGACTTGTTTTGGATGAGCGGCTAATTCACGGTGGGCATCCGGTTTTGCGTTGGATGTTCGAGAATGTTTATATCGAAACTGATGCGGCGGCGAATATAAAGCCGAGCAAGAAGAAGTCTCGGGAAAAGATTGATGGTGCTGTGGCCACCATTATGGCGCTTGACCGGGCGATCATCCGGGAGGATACCAAAAAAGGCAAGGGTGGGATTGTGGTTTATGATGCGGATACCGACACGATAACGCGCAATGGTGTTATAATTGACGCGCCAGTGGAGCGCGAAAGCGATGCTGACCGGCGGCGCAGAATTGAACGGGAGGCGATGTTTGGGGAAGGGTGGTGATAAACTTAAGTTATGTAGTAAAACTCTGGGTCTAAAACAAACTCGTCACCAGTTACTTTTAACCACCGTCTTGATATTTCTATGACTCTATATAAGCACGAGGAAAACTCTTCAATCATGCCATTATTTATGCGATGCGGCGAAAGTAAAACTGTAGATTGCACTTTAGGGATGGATGCTACATAAAGTACTTTCCCATTATCTACTCCCACGTTCTTAAGTAATAAATACGAATCCTTGGGGTTGTCACTGCTCATCTCGTGAGCTGAATTGATGCCAAACAGAGGGTTTGGTTGGAATACACTACTAAAAAGCGCCCCTTTGCGGTTCGCAATCAAATAGCTGTACCCTCGCAACCAATGTATCAAATCAATTATTGCGACAACCCATGCATCATGAATATGCTTTGACGATAGCGATGCGTCTAGCAGACCTTCTAGCTTGCGTTTTACTTCGTTCAAATTATTATGTGCGAAAAATCCCATAACTCTAGCATTCTTCTCAAATATCCCAACAATTTCTGTTCGCTCAAGATTCATACAATCATTCACTTTGGCTAGCGCATCTGTCATGGTTATCGTGCCAAATATCAAACAAGAAAGTTGTTTAATTATTTCTAACACACAATAGTCGATTTTCCCTTTTATATGGTCTTTTATGGGATGAAATAGAAGGCCTCTTCCATAAAGTTGCCTTAGAGTTGTTGCAATTGCATTGGCTACTTTTTGTTTGTTATCACTTGCACCAAATGTAACGATTCTTTTTTGCCTCAAGTCAAATGGCAGATCATCAATACCACCATAATCTGTATTACAAACACATATCACGCGTTCCCATCCTAAAGCATTAGCGGCATACCCAAGTTCTACCAAAACATTAGGGTTGGGAGTTTTTCTATTGTTCGACCCTGAATTGATAATAGATATATCCCCAATAAACAGATCAGATTGATCTATCTTATTGAATATCGTTTCAGCAATATCGGGAGATCCCGTAATGTTCAAAGTATCTCGATCATACGCGAAAAACACCTTAGTGTCAAAATTATCTGCTGTTGCTTTGATAGCTTGTTTAATACACGTCTCAATAAAGCTTCGATTCTTATTGTTTGGCAAATCTGATTGCCACGAATAGAAAATAGTATATACCATAAATCTCATCCTAACATATCGTATTTGTGGCATAATCCCGCGCCACGACGCATACATTGGTACAAGCCGAGCCGCCGCAAGGCGGCTTGTTCCTTTGAGGTGCTTATGGGTATATTTAGCCGTCTGTTCAAGCCGAAGGAATCCCCGCAAAACAGTCTAACCACCAGCCGACCGTTCTTCTTTGGCCGCGCATCTGCCGATGTGTCGGTTAACGAGCGTACTGCTATGCAGACCACCGCTGTGTATGCCTGTGTGCGCGTGATATCCGAGACGATTGCCAGTTTGCCTTTGCACCTGTATCGCTACGAGGGCAACGGTTCTCTGATTGAATCAGCGCACCCGCTGTACGACATACTCCATACTGTGCCGAATCCCGAAATGACCAGCTTCATCTTCCGTGAAACAATGATGGCGCACATTCTGCTGTACGGCAATGCTTTTGCCCAAATCATCCGAGATGGCGCTGGCCGGGTGAAGCATTTGTATCCGCTGCTACCTAACAAGATGGACGTTTGGCGCGATGATGCCGGGGAAGTTTATTACACATATTATCGCGATTCCGATGAAACCCGGCCTTATGATAAAAGCGGCGGTGTCACATTGCACCGGGAGGATGTACTACACATTCCCGGTCTCAGCTTCGATGGGCTGGTTGGTTATTCGCCCATCGCCCTTGCTCGGAACGCCATCGGTATGTCTATCGCTGCCGAGAACTATGGCGCAACTTTCTTTGCAAATGGGGCAAACCCCGGTGGCGTACTTGAGCACCCCGGTACATTCAACGATCCCGCCAAAATTCGGGACACTTGGGAATCCATTTATCGCGGGAAGGGTGCTAACCGGATCGCGGTGTTGGAAGAAGGGTTGAAGTTCCACACGGTGGGCATTCCACCGGATCAGGCGCAGTTTTTGGAAACTCGCCGGTTTCAGTTAAACGAGATTGCCCGGATATTCTTGGTGCCGCCGCACATGATTGGTGATTTGGATAAGGCCACCTTCAGCAATATTGAGCATCAGAGCATAAACTTCCTAATGCATACAATCGAGCCGTGGGTGAAGCGGTTGGAGCAGTCTATGGATATGGCGCTGCTCACTCATCAAGAGCGCAAGAAATACATGATTAAGTTTAACATTGATGGGATGCTTCGCGGGGACTATAAAACCCGAATGGATGGGTATTCTATCGGGCGGAGAAATGGATGGTTATCCGCGAATGACATTCGTGCCTTAGAACGGCTGACTCCGATTCCTGCCGAGGATGGCGGTGATCGTTATTTGGTCAATGGCAATATGGTGGATTTGAAACAGGCGGGGCATTTTGTTAAGGAGAATAAATGAACAAATTTTGGAACTTCGATACTAGCGGAAGCGGGCGCACTTTACGCATAGACGGCGCTATTGCCGAGGAAGTTTGGTGGGGCGATGAAGTCACGCCGGATGCGTTTCGACAAGAACTACTAGCCGGCTCTGGTGACATCACCGTCTGGATAAATTCACCGGGTGGGGATGTTTTCGCGGCAGCGGAGATATATACCATGCTCCGCGAATATCCCGGCAAGGTAACTGTCAAGATTGACGGTATTGCAGCCAGCGCCGCCTCGGTTATCGCTATGGCCGGAGCCGAGGTGCTGATGTCTCCCGTGTCGTATATGATTATCCACAACCCGGCAACAATCGCAATTGGGGATGCTGCCGAGATGGAAAAAACGAAAGCCATGTTGGATGAAATTAAAGAGGGAATCATAAACTCTTACGAATCTAAAACGCGGCTGCCACGGAATACCATCGGTCAGTTAATGAGCGAAGAATCTTGCTTCAATGCGAAGAAGGCTGCCGAACTTGGTTTCGCGGATGGTGTTCTATATTCCGATCCTCCGGTTACAGCGGTGTTGCTGTCGCGCATGGCGGTGACGAACTCGTTGTTCAAGAAGGTCGCGAATCCTTTTGATTCGTATTACAAACGCCTTGACCGGCTGAAATATTGAGGAGGCCGACTATGACGATATCCGAACTGCGCGAAAAGCGCACCAAGCTATGGAATCAAGCACAAGCATTTCTGGACACCCGGCGCGTAGATGGTGTTTTGTCACCGGAAGATGCTGTCGCGTTCGACAAAATGGAAGCTGAGATTTCCAATCTTGGCGAGAACATCACACGCTTGGAACGCCATCGCGATTTGGCCGACCAGATGAACTTGCCGACATCTGCGCCATTGCACAGCGCACCGGGGGTGCATAACGCCACTCGCGGCACTGGCGAATATACGAAAGCCTTCTGGAATGCATTGCGCGGGCATGGTGTCAGCAATGTTTTGTCTATTGGTGATGATGCAAAGGGCGGATATTTGGTACCGGAGGAATTTGCCAACGAACTGGTCAAGGCGCTTGAGGAGCAGAATATCTTTCGCCGGATTGCACGTATCGTCAGCACATCTTCCGAGAAGTTGAAAGTGCCGATTGCAACAGCAGCAGGCAACGCTTCTTGGATCGAGGAAAACGAGATTATCCCGGAAAGCGATTCCACGTTCAGCCAAGTTATTCTGAACGCATACAAACTCGGCACTATGATGCGGGCATCCAGTGAACTGGTGGAAGACTCCGCGTTCAATATTCAGTCGTACATAGCGCAGGAATTTGCCCGGAGGATCGGCGCACGGGAGGAAGAGGCTTTCTGCGTGGGTGACAGCACCGGCAAGCCTACCGGTGTATTTGCGACCACCGGGGGCGCTCCTGTGGGGGCTACGGCAGCGAGTGCCACTACCGTCAATTTTGACGATGTTATAAACCTTTACTATAGCCTCAAGCCGCCATATCGCATTCGCGCTGTATTCGTCACCAACGATTCGATGCTCAAGCAGCTTCGCAAGGTGAAAGACAACAGCGGTCAGTACATTTGGCAACCGTCCGTCAAGGACAGCACACCGGACACCATTCTTGGTAGGCCGGTTTATACCTCGCCGTTTGTGTCGGAGATTGCTGCCGAAAGCACGCCACTTGCGTTTGGTGATTTCAATTACTACTGGATTGCCGACCGGCGGGATACGCGCTTTAGGGTGCTTAATGAGCTGTATGCCGAACGGGATCAAATTGGGTTCTTTGCCACGCATCGCGTAGATGGCAAGTTAATTCTGCCCGAGGCGGTGAAGTTGCTGAAAATGGGCGAAACATAGGTTAATTATATCACGGTTGGGCAGCCTCGGCAAGTTTTGCCGGGGTCTCTTTTTACCCCAAGGCCGAGCTTATCATCATACGGACAACTACTCTGAGCATAGGCTTTTGTCGGAGGTGGTTTGCATGTCTATGCAACCAGCAAGGGGACGTATAAAAACCACCTGTGTCTATACTGAAAACGGCGAAGACGTCCAGAATTTGCTAGCGCAATCTTTCGCTTTATTTGTTGAAAAGGAGGCCATTCAGAGTTATCATGAACCAGATGGGTGGTTGCTTGTTGGAGGTACAATATGTACACAAAAATAAGCAATCCGATGGATTACAAAACAGCCTTCTACATTCGGCTGTCAAAGGAGGATGATAATGACAGGGAGTCCGAAAGCGTGACCAATCAGCGCAGTTTGTTGCAAGAATTTGCCATTCAGCAGCGGCTGGACGTTTTCGATATCTACATTGACGATGGGTTCAGCGGAACCAGCTTCGACCGCCCGGATTTTCGGCGGATGATTGACGATATCCATTCGCGCAAGGTCAATATGGTAGTCACCAAAGACATGTCTCGCTTAGGGCGCGATTATATCCAAACCGGCTACTACCTGGAAAAGTTCTTCCCAACGCATGGGGTGCGCTACATATCCCTGCTGGACGGGGTAGACACCGGCATTGATAGCAGCATCAACGACATTACGCCCTTCAAGGCTATCATGAACGACTTGTATGCCAAAGACATCTCCAAAAAAATTACCAGTGTCAAGCGGGATAAGCAGCGCAAGGGTTTGTTCATTGGAGGTAAAGCACCATACGGCTACAAGCTTTCCGAACGGCACAAGAACGTCATCGAAATAGACCCGCCCGCCGCCGAAATCGTGCGTAGGATATTTGCCCTCGCGATAGAAGGCAAATCCTGCCGGGAGATCGCCGTACTGCTCAATAGTGAAGGCATTCCCACCCCAGCTGCCTACGCTGGCCTCACGCCATCTAAAATCGGGCCATACTCCGGCAAGTGGAGTTCCGAACGCGTCACATTCACGCTGAAAAATGAAGTCTACATCGGCAACATGGTGCAGGGGCGTACCCGCAAAATCAACTATAAACTCCAGCAATGCCGAAAGCTTCCGCCCGAAGAATGGACGATTGTAGAATGCACTCATCAACCGCTCATCGACCACGCAGTTTTCCGCAAGGTGCAGATGATGATAGCCAGCCGCAAGCACACCCGCAGTCGCAAGCACGACTATTTACTTAAGGGACTTATACATTGCCACGAATGCGGTTACCCGCTGGGGGTTATGCAGCGCACACTATCCGGCAATCGAGATGTCCTCTACTTCGTTTGCCGCACCTACCAGCGATTCACCAAGGAGCGCAAGTGCACCTGCCACAGCGTCCGGGTCGATTTTGTCACCGACAGTGTACTGGAGAAAGTCCGCGACATCTGCGAAGAATATCTTGACCGGGATAAATGCGCAGCGGTAGCAAAGTCAGCGTTAGGAAAGGCTACGCGCAAGCACGACCCGGCCAAAGACATCCAACAGTTGGAAGAGCAAATCGCGAGGATAACCGCACACCTTGACAATGTCTACAACGACAAGCTATCCGGCACTTTGGACGAAGCCGATTTTCAGCGGATTTACGCCAAGATCAAGCAGGAGCGCCTTGCATTGCAGAAAAAGATAAAACTGCTGCGTAGCGCTGAAAAAAGAGGCTCTGCGCCCGAAATGGACACAGAGCAGCTAATCCGAAAGTTCGTGAACACGGTAGATACCAACAAGGAACTGCTGGTCAGCCTGATTTCCCGCATTGAACTGAGTGAGGAAAAAGAGGTCATCATTCGGTTCAAATTTGAGGAGTTAGAAGAACAATCGCACAACCACGCGGTTTGTTGTTTCAAATAGCCGAGTCCGTATGTATCCCGCCTTGAAAAGAAGGCGATAGCCACACTGCGCCGCCTGTTCATCCAGGATGGGATTATCTTGAAAGATGGTCGCAAATAGGGGCGGGCATCCTCGCTCACCCCTAAGAACCTGCCTTCATAACACAAAGCGATGTCACATTGTAGGGGCGTCACCCTCATTAGAGTGAACACCCCTCCTTGACAACCCCTCCCACATATGATAAAATCTATCGGGTGGTGAGTAAAGTATGGTACCAATCGGCTTAAATATACTCTTCAAGAAGAGAGCGCGGCAGGTCTCGTGCTTCCCAATTTTAATATTTAGTTTTTAATCTCCTTTACGTATGGGAGATTTTTTTATTGTAGAAAACAACGTCACAGAGAGGGGTATGTGGAATGGATCTAAAAGGCAGGCACTTAATAGAACCTGCGGACTTGACCGCCGGGGAGATGGAACGGCTGTTTGGCGAAGCTGAGCGGATTATCGCGAGGCCCAAGGATTACGCCGAGGTGTGCAAGGGCAAGCTGCTCGCAACCCTGTTTTACGAACCTAGCACGCGAACCCGGTTTTCGTTTGAGGCGGCTATGCTGCGGCTTGGCGGGCAGGTTATAGGCTTTTCGGAACCAGGCTCAAGCTCGGTCTCTAAAGGTGAGAGCATAGCGGACACTATAAGAACGGTCGAGTGCTATGCCGATATAGCCGTAATGCGCCACCCCAAAGAGGGTTCGGTGCTGGTAGCCTCGCGGCAGTCTGGCATACCCGTAATCAACGCCGGGGACGGCGGGCACCACCACCCCACCCAAACCCTGACCGACCTGCTCACCATAAAGCTCGAGAAGGGTGGCTTTGACGGCATCACGATGGGGCTGTGCGGCGACTTAAAGTTCGGGCGGACAGTCCACTCGCTTATACACGCCCTAACCCGCTACACCGGAGTGCGGTTTATAATGATCTCCCCCGAAGAGCTTAGCGTACCCGAGTACGTCCGCGAAAAGATACGAAAATCCGGGCTGGAGTTTGAGGAGACCCGCGACCTGCGTGAGGCCCTGCCAAAGCTCGACGTGCTCTACATGACCCGGGTACAGCGCGAGCGCTTCTTCAACGAGGAGGACTACATACGTCTGAAGGATAGGTACATACTCAGCGCCTCAAAGCTCAAAAGCGCCAAGCAAGACCTAATGATACTGCACCCCCTGCCCCGCGTAAACGAGATCGCCGCCGAGGTAGACACCGACCCGCGCGCCCACTACTTTAGGCAGGCAAAAAATGGCATGTATGTGAGAATGGCGCTGCTGATAGCGCTGCTTGGAGTGAAGGAGGTTTAGACATGGAAGTAAAGAGCATAGCCAACGGAATAGTTATAGACCACGTGCGCGCCGGGTTCGGGATGAAGGTGCTTGAGTACCTGAACATCGACACCGGGCGCGACACTGTCGCCCTGCTGATGAACGTCTCCAGCAAAAAATATGGCCGCAAAGACCTTATCAAGCTCGAGAACATTGAGAGCGTAGACGTGGACGTCCTCGGCTTGGTGGACAACAATGCCACCGTTATCTATATCAAAAACGGCAAGATTGTGGACAAGGCAAATCTTGAGTTCCCGCCCAAGGTCACCAATGTTATAAAGTGCAAAAACCCGCGCTGCGTAACCTCGGTCGAGTCCGTACCCCACGTCTTTCATCTGGCGGACGACGCGGGCCGGTACCGCTGCGAGTACTGCGACAATATAGTAAAATCCGATGAGAATTGAGGGGCAGCTGCTAATCGCCGGGGGGGAGGTTGTCGACCCACACAGCGGCAAAATCGAAGCGCGCGATATCCTCGTCGCAGGCGGCACCGTAAGGCCGCTTGATGAGAAAAACGCGGACTGTCGTGTATTCGACGCTGCCGGGATGACTGTCACCCCCGGGCTGGTAGACCTCCACGTCCACTTCCGGGAGCCGGGCGGCGAGCACAAAGAAGACATTGCCTCCGGAAGCCGGGCGGCAGCGCGGGGGGGTTACACCACCGTCTGCTGTATGCCCAACACTTCGCCCGTCATAGACTGCCGGGAGCTTGTGCAGCTTGTTGCCGGGCGGGGCAGGGAAGTGGGCCTTGTAAACCTGCTGGTGGTGGGCGCGCTGAGCAATGGTCTGAAAGGACAGCAGCTCGCCGACTTCGCGGGGATGCTCGAGGGCGGCATCTGCGCCCTCTCGGACGATGGGAAGACGCTTATGGACAGCGAGCTTATGCTCCGCGCAGCGCAGCGGGCCAAAGAGCTGGGGCTGCTGATAACCGACCACTGCGAAAACCACGCGGCAAGCGCCGGGGGCGTTCTCAACGAGGGGGAGGTCTCACGCAGGCTCGGCGTGCGCGGGATACCCAACAGCTGCGAGGCCGACATCGTGGTGCGAGATATAAAACTCGCGCGGCAGACCGGCTGCCGGATACACCTGCAGCATATCAGCACAAAGGAAAGCCTCGAGCATATCCGCAGGGCCAAGCGAGAGGGACTGCCCATCACCGCCGAGACCGCGCCGCACTACTTTTCGCTGACCGACCAGGCGGTTCTCACCCACGGCACGGACGCTAAAATGAACCCGCCATTGCGGCACGAAGCTGACCGGCAAGCTGTAATTCAAGCTTTGCGAGACGGCACGCTGGACGCCATAGCCACCGACCACGCACCCCACTCTCCCGCCGAGAAGGCACAGTCGCTTGAGAGCGCGCCGTTCGGTGTTGTGGGGCTGGAGACGGCCTTCGCGGTGAGCTACACCACCCTGGTGCTGCCAAAACTCTTGACACTGCCCGAGCTGCTGCAGCTGATGAGCACCGGACCCGCGAAGATATTGGGCCGTGGGTACGAGGGCCTTACCGTAGGCGCGCCTGCGGATATCGCGGTGTTTGACCTGCGCCGGCCCTACACAATTGACGCCGGGCGGTTTGCCTCAAAGGGCAGAAACACACCCTTTGACGGCATGGAGGTATATGGCCGGTGCGCGCTGAGCGTCTGCGGCGGCCAGGTAACTTTTAATGAGACTTTTGAGGGGGACTGCAAATGATTGACCGCTTAATTGAGAGAATAAAGGCCCTGGGGGCGCCCATAGCCGTCGGCCTTGACCCAACCCCGGATATGATACCGCAGCGGCTGGGGAAGTGCGACACCTTAGAGGCAACAGCCGGAGCGCTGGTGAGGTTTAACCGCGAAGTTATCGACGCGGTGCACGACCTTGTGCCCGCTGTAAAGCCACAGATAGCCATGTACGAGCGCTATGGCATTCCCGGCCTTGAGGCGTATATTGCAACAGCCGAGTACGCCCGCAGCAAGGGCCTGCTGGTAATAGGCGACATAAAGCGCGGTGATATCGCAAGCACGGCGGCGGCCTACGCGGCTCATATAGGCGGCACACAGGCTGGTGGACAAGCTCACTTCCCTTGGCCGGAGGACGCCGTTACACTTAACCCATACCTTGGCGCAGACAGCGTCACACCCTTCCTGGACGTCTGTGCAGCCCAGGAGAAGGGCATCTTCCTGCTGGTAAAGACCAGCAACCCGGGCAGCGGGGACTTGCAGGATTTGCCGCTCGCGTCCGGCAAGCTGGTCTACGAGCAGGTTGCCGACCTCGTGTCGCAGTGGGGCGAGAGCCTGGTGGGTGCCCATGGCTACAGCAAGGTTGGCGCGGTGGTGGGCGCAACCTACCCCGAGCAGGGCCGCTCACTTCGCGCGCGGATGCCCCACACCTTCTTTTTGGTGCCGGGGTACGGGGCACAGGGCGGGTCCGGCAAAGATTTGCGCGGCTTTTTTGACACAAATGGACTCGGCTGCATCGTGAACTCCTCGCGGGGGATTATCGCGGCCTGGCAGAAGGATAGCCGCTTTGGCGAGAACGACGTCGGCGCAGCGGCCCGCGAGGCAGTCATCGCCATGAAAAACGACCTGCGGGAGGCGCTGGAGTGAGCGAAATTGTAATCTGCGAGATAACGCAAAACACCGAGATTGCCCGGGGAATATTCGAGCTGCGCCTACAGCTGCCAGCCGGTTACCCACGCCCCGAGCCGGGCCAGTTCGTAAACCTTTACCTAAAAGACGCAAGCCTGCTGCTCCCGCGGCCCATAAGCGTCTGCGGTTGCGCTGGCGGTGCACTTACCCTGGTCTACGCCGTGGCAGGCCGGGGCACCGAGATGATTTCGGGCTATGGCGTTGGCAGTAAGATCCGCATTTCCACCCCGCTGGGGCGCGGCTTCGCGGCGAGCGGTACCGGCCCCAGCCTGCTGGTCGGCGGGGGCGTGGGGGTGCCGCCGCTGCTGTTTTTGGCAGAGGAGCTGGCAGCGCAGGGCCGGGCAGATCTTCGCGCGGTGCTGGGCTTTCGCAGCCGGCCGTTTTTGGCCGGGGAGTTCCGCTGCGCGGTGGAGGTCGCGACAGACGACGGCTCGGTGGGCTTTAAGGGCAACGCGGTCGAGCTGCTTGCGGGGAGCGACATTCCCACCGGCACCCGTATCTTCGCCTGCGGGCCAAAGCCGATGCTGCGCTCTCTAGCGCGGTTTGCCTCCGCGCGTGGGCTGACCCTCCAGGTCTCCCTAGAAGAGCGGATGGGCTGCGGCTACGGTGCTTGCGTAGGCTGTGTCTGCAAAACGGTGAGTGGCAACCGCAAAGTCTGCGAGGACGGCCCGGTATTCGATGCCAGCGAGGTGATTTGGGATGAGTAATCTGCGCACAACCTTCTGCGGACAGCAGCTGCAAAACCCTATAGTCACGGCCTCCGGCACATTTTCAGCCAGGGGCAGCGGTGGCTTCTACGACTTCTCGCGGCTGGGCGCGGTCACCTCAAAAGGGGTGGCAATCGACCCCTGGCCGGGCAACCCCCCCCCCCGCGTAGCCGAGACCCGCAGCGGAATGCTAAATGCCATAGGCCTCGAAAACCCAGGCGCAGCGCGGTTTATCGCCGAGGAGCTGCCGCAGATCCGGTCGGGAATTGGCGGCTCGGGCACCAAGATTATCGCCAATTTGGCCGGGCGCACTATCGAACAGTACGTACAGGCCGCCCGGCTGCTGGACGCCGCCGCCGGCATCGACATGCTTGAACTCAACATCTCCTGCCCGAACATCAAGGAGGGCGGCGTCTCATTCGGCACCTGCCCTACGATGGCCGCACAGGTCACCGAGGCGGTGCGCCGGGTTGTCGCAAAACCGCTGATAGTCAAACTGACGCCAAACATAACCGACATTACCGAGATAGCCCGCGCGGTGGAGGCTGCCGGCGCGGACGCGGTCTCGCTGATAAACACCTTGACCGGCATGCGAATCGATGTCAGAAACCGCCGGCATATTCTCGGCAACAAGACAGGCGGGCTTTCCGGCCCGGCTGTGCTGCCGGTGGCCATACGCATGGTCTACCAGGCTGCCGGCGCAGTAAAAATACCTATCCTCGGCATGGGCGGTGTGATGACCGGCGAGGACGCCGCCGAGTTTTTGATGGCGGGGGCAAGCGCAGTAGCGGTGGGCACAGCGGCCCTGGTCGACCCTACCGCCCCTGTGCGGATACTAGACGAGCTGAAGCGCTTTATGGACGAGCACGGCTTTGCGGATATACAGGCAATCAAGGAGGTTCGGCATGGATTATAAATCGGAGTTTATAACCTTTATGGCAAGGGCGGGTGCGCTCACATTCGGGGATTTTGTGACCAAAAGCGGGCGCAAGACACCATACTTCGTAAACACGGGCAAGTATAGCAGCGGCGGCCAGATAGCGCAGCTGGGCGGCTTCTACGCCGACTGCATAATGGGCAGCGGCAAGCTCAGCAAAAATACAGTGCTCTTTGGCCCGGCCTACAAGGGTATCTCCCTCGCGGTGGCAACTGCAATTGCGCTGGCGGGGCGTGGGGTCGACATAGGCTACTGCTTCAACCGCAAAGAGGCAAAAGACCACGGCGAGGGCGGCGCGCTGGTCGGGCACAAGCTGCGGAAAGGGGACAGGGTGCTGATCATCGAGGACGTGATAACAGCGGGCACGGCAGTGCGCGAAGTGTTGCCCATACTCAGGGACGCAGGGGCGGTTGTCGACGGGCTGATAATCTCGGTGGACCGCATGGAGCGCGGTACCGGCAGCCGCACCGCAATACAGGAAATATGGGAAGAGTACGGGATACCGACCTACCCAATAGTAACCGTGCGCGATATTCTCGGCTGTCTGCACGGCACCCCGGTTGACGGCAAGGTGCGCATAGACGACGAGATAGCTCAGCGAATGAAAGCCTATATGAGCGAGTATTGTGTTTAGAATCTGTGCTTATAATTCAGCGCGTGGTCTCCCATTTTTTCGAGGGAGTGGATAAAAAGCGTTGGCTTTGTGGGTCAAGGTCTTTAAGGACTAAGGTCAAGGACCTAAGTTCAAGGTCTTAAGGTCAAGGTCTTAAGGTCAAGGTCCCAATACTAATTCTGCCTGCGGGCAGGGAATAAGGAACCGCTCATGCCGCGGGGGCACTTACTTTTCTTGCTCCGCCAAGAAAAGTAAGCAAAAGAAGGCGGCTGGGGGGAGGACCGACGCTGCTTCGCTCACAAAGAGCGTTCGCTACGCGCTAACTCCCCCCAGA
>Ga0131853_10012216_pt1 | contig 15725 bp, 14 predicted proteins | sample TergutLab28metaG_FD_92764 | JGI IMG/M metagenome (GOLD analysis project Ga0131853, IMG submission 92764) | Labiotermes labralis P1 segment gut microbial communities from Petit-Saut dam, French Guiana - Lab288 P1 (version 2) (version 2) | ecosystem: Host-associated > Arthropoda: Insects >...
ACAAAAAAAAAAAAATAAAAAAAAGAAAAAAAAATTAGTTTAAGTAGAGATTTTTAAAAAGCAGGGAATTCTTTTTAAAAAAAAGGAAGGGAAAAAAAAAAAAAAAAAAAAAGGAGTGGGGGGGGGGGGGGGGGGGGGGTGTGGAGGGGTAGGAAAATGTATTAAAGCTGTTTAAGTTAGTATGCTGTATCTTACTGTGAATGTTCAAAGTCAGGTTATGTTCATAGCAACCAGTGATTGTTTGTATACATAAAGCAAATTGTTGAAAGTTTGGAATTGCATGAAAAGTTATGAACTGTGATAACTGTACAGTCTATTCTGGTTCAAGTTTAAAGAGTTGCGTGGTCACACATAATGATGCCCATCTAATTATGAATTGGTTAGGTTAGATTTTGCCGTATTAGTTTATAAATTTTTTTAATACCTTTTTGAACTGACTTATTTTTCCTTGTAGCATGTAAGCAGTTATGGTGGTGGTCAATATCCACCTTTCTTTGAACATTCACAATGTACATGAGAGTGGCAGATTGTGATAAAATTGTTGTTTTTCACAGGAGTGTGGAAGAAGATGAGGACAATCCAGTTAGTGATGTGTCTGATGAGTACCAGTTTGATAAGTATGATGATGAAGATACTGATGCCAATTCAGTGTTAGCAATTGGGAATTTGGCTGTGTATGCTAGCAACAGTGGGGATCCATATGTGACACTAGGCAAAAATGATGATGATGACAGTGAAAAGGAAGATGACATAATCAAGCCTGAAGACAATTTGATCCTTGTAGGGCATGTAGAAGGTGATGCTAGCATTCTGGAAGTTTATGGTAAGTCTTTGTTCATTGATTACAGCAGCATATAACTTAGGTACAGGTAACACTTACCCTATAACCTGCCATGAAGGTACAGAGGTGGAGTATAGGCATGGCTCTATTCTTTCTTTAACTTTGGCGCTAGATGGGGGTGTGTGGTTAATACCACGCCCCAGCTGCTTTACACCTGGGAGAATGACCTGATACCCATTGTATAGGAGGCTGGGTGGGCCCCAGGACTGGTCTGGACAGGTGCAGAAAATCTTGATCTTACTGGAATTCGATCCCAGACCATCCAACCCATGACGAGTCACTATACTGACTACACTGTGCTGGCTCCCAGCATGTACCTGAACAAAGTAAAAGTTGAAACATACAGTTGAATGAAATTGATATGAAATGGGGCAGAAGACCACTGGTGCAACGAGTGAGGCATATTGTACACACTGGAGGGTAAAGACGTGTGTGTTTAAGTAGGAACATTTTGAAGGACATTAGCTGCAGATGTGAGGTAATATTAACATGGATCTTGGTGAAAGGTATTGTAAAGATGTGAACTGCATTTGCGTGACTCAAAACGGTATTTACTTATGTAATCTGGATTGACAGTTATGACTGAATCAGCTTGCCCAGGACCCTGCATCACACAGTTGCATAGTTAAACTTCACATACTTTCAGAAGGACTAGTTGCTATGTAGGAAAGCTGAGTTGTTGTACTTGTTATACATTGTTTGAATTTGACTGACGAGTAAATCTTGTAAATAAAGCCAACCTGGTGCACAGTTTTTCTCAGTATGTTTATTTCTTTTCTCTACATGTTTTGGGTGACTATGTGCCCATCATCAGGAGAAATAACTGTATCTATGCGACACTTGGTATTTATCACTCTGTGAAAAATACCAAGTGTCGCATAGATACAGTTATTTCTCCTGATGATGGACACATAGTTGCCTGAAACATGTACAGAAAAGAAATAAACTTACTAAGAAAAACTGTGCACCACGTTGGCTTTATTTACAAGATTATACAAGGATGGATGGTCAACAAAACATAAAAAAAAGTCTTATGTATTTTGCGGGTGTTTCTGTGTTTCATGAAAACTTCACAGCTGTCTGTTTAGCACTCTCAGAAAAGGGAAGCCTGCTGCCACATCATTCCCACTCTACACTGCCTAACCATTGTCATATCCCATGCAACAATGAATTAACCCCATAACTACCAAACTAACTCCATAGAGTAGACTCTGTCTTGAGAAGCTAGTAGTTACTGCAGAAGTCAAGAGGCTTGAAGCTGACCACTGAGGTTAGAAATGAGTGGAGTTATTCATCTATTCCCCTTTTGCAACTTCATGGCTTGCATGAGGTTAGCTGTACATTTTTACCCTTTATCACAGACACATGATGCGGGCAGTTGCATGGTTGGTCCTGTCCAATATAATACATGCCTCTTGCCTCCACTGAACATAATAGAGAAGCAAGGATATATGTTCATACCATGAGTCAGGTACGGTTTGTAAAGAAATGGAATGATTTGTGCACAGTGGTTATATGTGCTTGTATTTAATTATCATGTCAGTACAGTGCAGTGTCATGTTGCAGTGTACAATGAAGAGGAGGGGTCTTTGTATGTACATCATGACCTCCTACTACCTGCATTCCCACTGTGCATTGAATGGTTGAGCCATGACCCAGGAGACGAAAAGCCAGGTGAGTGTATTTGCAATTTTGTTATATTTTAGTACACATTCATATGTATTTGAATGTATGTTTCTATATTTTTGATGGTAGTATTTGATTGAAATTTTGTTGAGGGTGATGGTTTGAATATTTTTCTTTCTGAAGTTTGTTTTGAAACTGATTTGGCATTCTTCATTCTTAGGGTTTTCTGCTTCCAGTCTGGAATAGGTCAGTATGGCTGTTTGCTTGGCCATCTTTTTTGAGGCAGTTATTTCAGTGGCATGGCTCCCCTCCCTCTACACATATTACTGTAATCCCTTCTGTACTGAGGTTTAAATTCATAGATGCTTCTCATGGCTGAGCAGCTTGGCATCAGGAAGATATCCATTATTTGACCTTGTTTAAAAAATGTACTGTTTTAGATACTGACAAGTTCATCACACTTGTTACATTTGGCCCACACAGTTTATACAAGATATTTACTGCGTTTCCATTTTTAGTGGGCCTCACGCTTTCATCTCTTCCACTTCTGAGGTATTAGTTAAACTGCAGCTCATGTTTTCTCTAATGCAGCATTGTAATCAAGATTTTGTGTAAAATTAGACACATTGACTCTGCTTGCAGGTAACTTATGTGCAGTGGGCAGTATGTCACCAGTAATTGACTTATGGGACATTGATATAATAGACTGTTTGGAACCAGCATTTATGCTTGGACGTAGGGGTAACAGAAGGAAAGGCATTGCCAAATATGGCCATCATGATGCTGTACTAGATCTCTCCTGGAACACCAACTTTACGTAAGTACCTGTCATTATCAAAATGTTTTTCTGTATTTGATATATCCATACTTAGACAGCCCCCTCCTGTTGATAGGCCAAAAATCAGTTTTGTTCTAATTGCATGACTTCATTTTCTGCATGTGTTTTTTATATGGAGACAAGCAATGAAAGGAAAACCTTGCAGTTTCCAGACTCTAGAATCAGGATGTGTAAGAATTGGTGTAACATTCCAGAAGACTTGAATCTTCAAGTAAAAGATGTGTTCCGTATTTGCAGGTGATTCATTCTTTGCTCCTTGCAGTTTCTGTTGCCGAATGTTGACTTTGGGCTGATTGTTATTGTCAGCCGACATTCCTACCTTAAAATTGTCATTGCTATTAGCATCAGCATTATCTTATGTTACCAAACCAAGACCCTGGCAATGTGTGTTGTGTGTTCTGATGGTTGCCCTTTTCCATCAGGTGTTGTGCTACAAAATCATTTTGGTCCACTTTATTATTGCACACATCACTTTCCTCTTTTACTTCAATTATTTGCTAATACTTTATTAGAACATTGCTTTCTCATATTGAGTAAAATGGCAGAAATTTAAAATTTCAAAGCATAACAAAGCAATAAATGGCACAGTTCTAGGTTACAGGGAATACTGAATAGTTCCTTCCAAATGATCTTGGAAAAGAACTGAAGAAATCTGGTAGCTATAAATATTGAACTCAGGTGTGAATAAAATTTCGTGGAGCAATGGTGTCATGTTGGATGAGGTGGCACTTATGTAGGAAATGTGGGCTCCAAAATGGTTAAATTAGTGGTGATTTCCATTAGACCATGCTCTGAATATGGTACTGCTTCTTCACAGTTGTGATGACAAAATATTGTACTGGTTACAACTTGTGTTATAGCCATGTGCTGGCGAGTGGCTCTGCAGATTGTACAGTGCTGTTGTGGGATCTGAACTCTGGGAAAGCTTCCACTACTTTGTCATCCTTTCAAGAAAAGGTGCAGACCCTACAGTGGCATCCATTTGAGGGCGAGACCCTTCTTGTGGGCTCCTGTGATAAGTCAGTATAATGCATTGTTATATTTTTATTCATGTTTTATTATGCAGTAAGCATGCATATTGGCAAAAATGTAGAGGTTCATTTTCTTTGAATAGATGCCAGTGGAAACTTTAATAACATTTTAGCATGGAGTTATACTTTTGGATAATATCTGACAATTAAGATACTTTTTTCTGTACATCAAAATCATATTTTAGTACATTGCTCAGTATTAACTGAAATGAGAAATGTTTGGACAGATATGTGTATTGATGTATATGTGGCAGTTTTTCTGATTTGTGGATGGTATTTACAGGATGTTTGTTTATATTCCAAGTTAGATGGTATTTCTTCAGGTTTTGTATAGTGTGACTTACCAGGAGGAGGCTTCAAAGTGATAATACAAGTCACAGTAATTTGCTGATGACTGTTAAGTTTGCAAGTGTATACTGTGTTAGATGTATGCTGTAGTTGGCCACACAGAACATGAGCCAGCATAGATTGTGCCATTTTCTGTGTCCTTCATGCACGTCCCTAAATTCATAGTTCACAAATACAGGAAAGCCTTCTGAAAGTATACAATGGTTTATTTTGTCAAACTCTTATAAATGTTTATCAAAATCTAAAATTGATATGTTGTTAAGACTTTCTGAATTCCAGTAGGGCATTTTTGTGAGACAGCTTATGTGGTAACAGTTCATTTTCTTGGTCTTACTGGGTAAAATTAAGCATCAAATTTGAAATATAATTAGAGGTTTGAAGCCAGATATGAAATTGTGTATGAAGTTAATTGTGAGAAATTTTTTGTGGCATATTTCTTTTCCATATTTTAATTATGCCTGACTTTCTTCTGCATCATGAATTTTGGCCCTCAGTTCTTTTGGTATTCTACAGTTTTTAGTCCTTTTCTGAAATTTTTTTTAGACTGAGTCGTGTATTTGACTGCCGTCTGGAAGATTCCTACCGAGCGTGGGTGGTAAATGGAGAGGTGGAACGTGTTCTGTGGAACCACTTCAGTCCATTCAAATTTCTTGTAAGTATACAATTAATTTATCACTTTCTAATTTACGCCATGATTCGGGTAGTACAAATGTTTGGAATCCATAAAACTGAGTATTTTTTAGAAGAATAGAGGGTAGACATTAAAGGAATACTTGCAGGATGCCTGTAGCCACAGAGCAAAGTAGGAGATTACAGAATAATAAAGCTAGTGGTGATAACATTTGCGGTGGTGTTTATAAGTATTAATTAAAACATACTGAGATGTAAGAATTAAATTAATTATTAGGAATATATTTTCACAAAAGTAGACAGTTTTGTGAAACTTCAAGCATCAGAAATATAATATATATCATATTTAGTTTTATTTCCTTATTGTGTTTGATTTTTTTATGACTGGTTTATGTATGTTCCTAGGTTGGTACTAACACTGGAAGTGTTTATTGCATTGATTGCCGCACTGATACACCATTATGGCAACTTAGTGCCCACACTAAGGAAGTAACAGGTACTGTCTGTATTGTGAAGATGCAAATAACAGTATTCCATTACTTGCCCTTCCATTTAGTTGTTTTATACTAACATGTGGTACAAGAAGTTTAGTATTAATGAATATTGTATTTACTTGCATTTTTAGGAGTAGTTTGGGAGAAGAAAAGTCATGAAAAAAATTGGTCAAATTTTTGCCAAAGCATTCCTTTTTTATTAAGTATAATTACGATAAAATGTAAAAACTGAAAAAGTATAGATACAGTGTACTATCCTAATATTATTTATAATGGTTTTGTTCATTACAATTAAAAATGAATTATTACAATTGAGACCAATGAATGCACACAATTTTATAAAAGTCACAACATTACAACACACCAGCTCCTACATGTTTTGGGCCTAGCTGGCTTATCATCAGGAAACATGTAGGAGCTGGTGTGTTGTAATGTTGTGACTTTAATAAGATTGTGTGCATCCGCTGGTTCAAATTGTAATAATTGAGTTGTAACGCATGGAATGCAGAATGTGAAAAATGAAAATGAAGTCTCTAAAATGGCTTCAAAATATCCAACAACATGCCATCACATTGTCTGGAGAGAGCATTAAGATTGTGGCATGCTCATTCACATTATTAAGTTTGACTCTGGAAATGTAAGACATGTTGAGAAAGTGTGAAGGTCATGAAATGTGTACCTCAGTTTTCTGTACATTTATTTGAAAAATGTAGTCTTAAAATATTTAGCGAGTTAACACTCCATATTCTTGCAGAAGTTCTTGTATGTCTTCATGAAGATTGTTCTGGACTGTTACCCAGTAAAAACCTACACCGGAATATGGTGACAGGTTTAATTAATTTTGACTCCATAACTTATTGCTTCATAAAAATTGAGTTTGGTGCTACCAGTTTTAATGCTAATTTTGCAAGTGTTCGTGTTTCTTGACAGTTATGAGCAAGTCATCGAGTCATTCCTTGATAGAAATGTTATAAACATAGGCCCATTTCCCATGGTTACTGCTACATAAGTACCAAAACGTGAAAACATAAGACTATGCAGACAAGTACTAACATGAAGTTTTTATCACTATATTTACAATAAATGGTCAGAACAACCATTTTAAGCCTTAGTACACATCATAGCCTTTCTGTAAATTAAACATGTAGCCTGCATTATTTGATGAGTATTGTCCTTGACATGGATATTGGCATCCAAAACGCATTTGTGTTCCTCACTTTTTGCTGGTACATCAAATCTTTAATAAAATCAGATAAAAATGTAGCAGGGTTAGGACTCAAATGGTGGGTGGTCAGTGTTGTAGACCACCACAGCTCATCCATGAACTAGGGAAGTAATGACTGAGATACATTTTCACTTCTGAAGACTAAACTGCCTACCTCCTGCCATAAGGTGTATTTTGGAAAAACAGCTGCATTGCAACTTGCAGTGTGATGGAGAACCTCTCTGTTTTAGCCATGCAGTAAAAATGTATCTTGCCCACTGGTTTCCTGAGAGGTAGATTGATCATTGTGGTCCATGGCATTAGCCATCTCTATCTCTAGATGTCATTGCCAGAGACATATATGTGGGGGGGGGGGGGTTGCACATGAAAGATGAACCACCCATGAATGGCAACAGGAGGTACAGTGCTGCATTGCATTTTGGATGTTGCAGCCCATGTCAAGAACAATCCTAATGCTGAACAGATGTGAGCTATGTGCTTGATTCACAGATGTACTGAGATGTGAATAGAGGCTGTGGGTGGTGGTCATTTTGAACATACATTATAAATTCAGCAATATGAATTTTATGTAACTGTGTACTTGCTGGTGCTTCCTTTTTAACATTAGTATCTGTTGACAATGTGGGCTAAGTTTACATGACATTTGTGGGTAGGAATGACTCTGATTATTCGTAACTGTCATCATACAAAAATAATAATGCCTCTGTCTTGAATTGACTCATCCTTGTAATGGCAGATAAGTTTATCTTGTCATGACTTGGTCTTGTAATGGGAATAATATGGTGAGGATGTGGTATTTTGTAGCCAACCATTGTGCACAGTGGCACTTATGTTACCGTGTGTGCTTTGACTGTTTCATTCTTAATTTTTGATCTCAGTTAAATAAATAAATCAAAAGAATTTACATAACTATAGCACAAGGATTTCACGAGCTTCTTCTCTTAATGCAACACAAACTTATTTTTATATTTGTTCATTTTTGTACATGTAGGCCATATTTTATGCACATTTGTTTTACACCTAATTGCTTTTAGGCCCCTTACCAATTTATGACATTTCCTGTCATTTTCGGTGTACGCCCTTTGGCTGGCAGCTTTCTGTTGTGCTAACCTCTTATTTCTAATATGAATATCATTTTTCATTTACTCCTTTTTGATTTGTGTCCACTTTTACAGGAACACAACTACAGTGTTAAACAAGCCTTGGTGTATTTACATTTACATTTGAAGACTTAAGATATTTTGTTTCTGTTGTGGTTGTGCCATGAGGCTGTATTGTGTTTATGTGATATGTTCTTGAATAAATTCATAAATTACATTTTATGAGCACTAATGAGTCTGACTTCTGTGCAAGGGTGCCTACTTTGAATGTAAGGGGGGCATACTTTCTCTTCTGAGATTTGTTATGAATTTCCAGCGATTTCCATGAAGTTGTTCCTCATTTCACACATTAATCTACATTGTGTATAATCATTACCCTCTCATTTCATACGATGCTAAGTAGCTTCTGCAGATGATATAGTAATTCAACAGCCAGCTTAACTGTGTATGTGTTCAGGTTTGGCACTTAGCTCACAGTGTCCAGGGATGCTGGTGACTGCAGGTGGAGATGGGAAGCTGAAGACATGGGACATCTTGGATGGGAAACCTTCACTGGTATATGACCAACAACGAAAACTGGGTGGTTTGTTGTGTCTGGAGGCCTGTCCAGATTTGCCCTTCACTGTTTGTCTTGGTGGCGAAAACAAGAACCACAACTTCACTGTGGTTGATGCAATGGATGTTACTGCAGGTGAGAAGCTATATATGTTTGATGATCCCCATGATATGACTTCTGTAAGGTATTGGCCAGTGTATGATGTCAGTGACTACAGGGGAATTAATCTGCAGATAATCTCACTTCATAAAGTTTACATTTCATCTCAGATTTATTTGTGTCTCTATAAGCACATTTGTTTCATGCATATCAATTTGCAGTTTGTGAGACAATCACTGTCTATATCATGTACACATATGTACATCTGATTTTATTTCTGACAATTGAATTGTCTCTTTGACTTTTTTTCTGTAACATGTTACTAGTTGTCAATTATGTGTCAGTTTTTTCACTCAAAGATTCCACTGTTGCAGTTAGGAACAGGTTTGGAGATCGGAAGCTCATGTGCGCTGTAAAATCAGGAGGAGGCATGGAAGCTGCTGGAGACAGCACTACAATGGAGACAGCTGGTGCCATGATTAAATCTTTGTCACTTGAAACTGCAGTTGAAGACCAACCAAGTTCCTCCAGGGTTACCACGAAAACATTCCGGTCAAGCCATATTAAAAGTGGAAGAAAGAAACCGATGAGAAAAAAGAAAAAATGACATCTAACAAAATTGTCATGAGATAAAGAATCGTGTTAAGAGTTTCAGTGTAACTGTATGGAAACATTTATTTTTGGTTTTGGAAATACAGTGTTCCCCAGCAATGAGTAGATATGTGTATTTTAATTTCCATTAATGTTTTATTACAGGTGAATCATCGTGGATTATATTAACCCTTTGACGCTGGAATTGAATCCCTCCGAGCAACACTGCCTATCGGAATTTTTTACTGGGGCTTTTAAATTTTAACGCTTACCCTTAGAAAAAAAAGCGTATCTCATAGACTTATCCTTAAAATTTAATGAATTAAAATTTTGCACTGCGCTTATGAATTGGTTAATCCGGGAAAAATATTTACCTGTTTTTATAATAAATTTAGGCCTGTGAATCGCATGTATTATATAAAATATGGTGTAAATATTTCATTACTCACATAATTCTGGCTGCTGCATAAGATCTGTGGCACCTTGGAACACTGTTTTATTATGACATGCAGTATTCACAAAGAGGGTGATATATTACAAATTTACTTTTGTGTGATATTCCGCTAAACAAGACACCACGCACATGCCTACGTCACATCTGGCACACCATGCCCTTTCTTTGGCTGCAAGAACACAGATGGCTGGGTTGATTTTGCTGGCCATTATTTGTTATGGCTACTTCTGCTGAGTCTGGCTGCTGTTGTTGTTCCTCTTCTTCCTCAAAATAGTTTTCTAACTTGGCTAGCTTTCACACCTGATTTTGAGGCCATGTCAGCAACCAGAATTTCACTGATAGCTTCCTCCTCAAGTTTTATTTATTTTTTTTCCGGCCATTGCTCGAGACCCACAATCGTCTGCCTTGTTTAGACTGTTATGCATGACAGCACAGTTTCCGACACGTAATACCAGTCAGATATGAACATGTCTTCTACAGTGACAGTAAAACAGATCTAAGGCTATGATGTGATTGCTGTATAAAAATTCCAGCTATTCGAGGGTGCCCAAGACATTGTTACTAGATTTACGACTGTATGTTGCATGTTACTACTCCACAACCCCAACAGATTACCCCTGCACTACAAGAGGCATGTCTGTGGGCCCTTCTGTAGCTGTAAACATTGAGTTTTGTGGATATCTCTGATTTTTGAGCACTAGTTTTGTCTGAATTGTATGGGTACAGTATGCCACTGACAACCTTTCTGGTCATCAACTAGAGTTCGCTTCATAGGCCAGTGTTGATATTTCAACCCACAGTGAACTCCAGAGCAAGTGATAGTCAAAGCCAGCAGTGTCAGAAACGTATTAGTGAGCTGGGAAAAATGCGTGGTTACGAAGTGTGTATATATCAGTGTTTGTGGAGGGGTTTAGGAGGTGGAGGGGGTACATTCTGGCTCCTGAATGAAAGTCTGACCTTCACGGGTCCTGAAGCATAGCAAGCCACAGCAGTTAACCAGATGAGAGTGAACAAAATTCCTCCAAACTTTGACACACTGTTTGCGACCACTTTAGTGGCTGTTCGGCTATTTAAAGGGCTCACTGCGCGACCACTTTAGTGGCTGTTCGGCATTAAAGGGTTAATGCCATCAGATTACTGTTGCAATTAGCAGTGATGGTGATAGTAGTAGTAGAAGTAGTAGTAGTAGTAGTAGTAGTAGTGGTAGTAGCAATAGTAATAGCAATAGTAGGGTAGTGGTGGTGGTAGTAGTAGTAGTAGTAATAGGTGTTTGTAAAAAAGTTATCGTTACATTAATAACAGTTTTGAAAGTTCTTTTTAATAAATACATATACAGAAGCCAGCATAGCTCAGTCAGTATAGTGACTGGGCCATGGGCTGGACAATCCAAGTTTCAAATCCTGGCAGCAGGGCAAAGAGGTTTTTCTCTTCCCCAGAACATCCAGACCAGTTCTGGGGCCTAGCCAGCTTCTTATTTAATGGGTACCAGGGGTAGTTGCCCTGGGGTCTAATAGTCAGGAAATGAGGCTGACCACACACCTTCATATAGTACCTGGGATAAGAATATGTGGAGCTATACCATCACTCCCCCTATATGCCCTCATGAACTCTTAAGCGCCCTATATACTCTGAGTTAAACTGAGCGATTTTACTGTGTGACATCATACCTGACGGAAAAACTGAGTAAACTGCGCAGTTTTGACAGGCAATAGTGCAGGCCTCAGAACTGTCCTTTCCAGTCATCTTTCACACACAGAACTATGCAGTTCACTCAGAGAATCCCAAGTTTCCTCAGGTTACCTGCTGACACCACGATAGCATCATCTCAAGGCACATCCGTTTCTAGCAATTCATTCAGCAGATGAGCGTTGCGTGATATATTCCTTTCCAAATACCACTTCTTACTCCACGTTTTATGCTTTCTTTCCTTCTTTTCGGATAACATTATGGCCAATGTGGCTAGTAAACAGCAAATGACAGCCTTGTTTTTATCCGCCATAGTCACATGCACAAGAATACACATAGAACTGACAAAAAAATTGACAAACCTGATGGGAAACCTGTGCTGTGCCAGAGAACATTCAGTTCAGTTTTTCGTGCAGATTTTTCACAGTTAAACTGCACAGTTTAACTTGGAGTGTATGGGGCCCTTTACCTCTATTTAAATTCTGTTACACGATTCTAAGTAATGTTATGATATTTTGCTATCAAATGTGTTAATTAAAACTGTCTGTATGTTTTCAGATACTTGTGGTTGAATCCACTGAACATCATTTAAGGTCTATGGTTGAATCTGGTGACCGTAATTTAAGGTCCTTATGTGTCACAGGTTCTTTGGAATATTATTTTTGCATATAATAATGCCCTCATTCTGTACTGTAATAATATCATCATATTTACAAGTGATGGTATTAAAGTAATACATATGTGTGATATAGCCTTATATACTTCAATAAATAAACAGTTTTTATGAAACATCACTAATATGTAACAGGACCTTTTGCATTATCACTAAACACAAGCAACACTCAGAGCGTTTTGAAAGCAGTCTGGTTTTGTCTCTATGTGGAAACACTAATCCAAACAATAACTGACTAAACTAACATGCCATCTTGAATCACGTGTGAGAGACAGCAAACATGTACCTCAGATGTTTGTCACTTGTGATTCACGATAACATGTTAGTTTTAGTTTAGTCACTTATCGTTTGGATTAGCGTGTTCAACGGCATATAGAAGCAGGATGCTTTTGAAATACTGCAAGTGTTGCTCGTGTTTAGTGATAATACAAAAGGTCCTGTTACATTCTTACAATAAAACAAACTAGATGCACTGATTTCTCAAATTTATTTTTGGAATAAAACTCTACATGTTTTGGACAGTTCCTCTGTCCATCTTCAGGAGTTTTTCACTGTACACACAGCAATGGTATAAGTCATACAGGTTTGTTGACATCTTGCGAGCAGACCTGTATGACATATACCATTGGTGTGTGTACAGTGAAAAACTCCTGAAGATGGACAGAGGAACTGTCCAAAACATGTAGTGTTTTATTCCAAAAATAAATTTGAGAAATTAGGGCATCTAGTTAGTTTTATTATAAGAATTTGTCACGTTTAATTCAACTCAATTATCACTTTCCTTACCCTCTTTTTAAGAGTGATTGGTTTGCAGGGGAGAGTTCCTGACACTTCTGCCGATAATTGGTTCCAATGTTGGATGGTCCTATTTACAAAAGAATATTTTCCTATATCCGTCCTTTGTCTCCTACTCCTAAGTTTCCGTTCATGATCTACCCTGCTCAGATAGTGTGGCCGTTGTAGTCTGTCACCTATAGCCTTCCACGCCTGTTCTCCAGAGTACACTTTGAAGGGGGCACATATGCGTGATAACTTTCTATGCGACGCCAAAGTTTCCCAATTTGGACTGATCGTATGATGTGCAAATTTGGTCCCTCCCTGTATGGATCCCAGCACACGGCCCCATATTCAAGAATTGGACATACAGTGACATGTGGGCTAAGCTTTTGGTATTACTATTACCATTTTTTAGTATTCGCATTGTGAAATGTAGTACTTTCCAGACCTTTTTCACTGTGTAGTTCACTAGGTCCGCCCAACTTAAGTTGCTGCATAAGATTATTCCTAAGTATTTACAACTGCTCGCTTCCAGTATTAACCCTTATCCTACTAATGTGGAGAATATGGTGAGCTCCTAATCATGCCAGGAAATGGCAGATGAGATTTAATTCGGCATTTAAAGGGTTAATGTGTCCATAAATGAATAATTTAGTGGATCCTTTACCCTAGCTCTCATGAAGCGAATTGCCTTACTTTTACTTGGATTTATTTTCAACTGCCCACTCCCCCAGCCTGTCCATGTCTTCCTGCAATTTTTCCATGTCTTCATTATTTAACTTTTTTGATACAAAATATATTCCACAGATATATAGGGCCATTATTTTAAATGACTCCCCACTCACTAGTCACTTCCCATCACATCACATTACACACCATGCCTACATGCCAATTAATTTACACACTCTGCTTAATGGAGGTTTGAGGTCCCTGTAAATCATTGGTGGGTCACTGCAAATTTCTGTGTGATACAAATGCTATTTGTCACAAGAAGTGTCCAGAATTCAGAAGAAAATTTCTGGATGAGCCAGTACCACACAGGAAAACAATCTAAAAATAAGTGGAAAGGTTTTGTGCAAGAGGTCTACTTTAGACAGTAACATAACACACAGAATATGGTGTTCAATGAATATCTGGATGAAATTCAAGTCAGATTGGAGACATTAATATTATTAGATGTTACATTCACAGCCAATTTGTGTATCTGATTGCCATAAAATACAGCAAAAGTGCTGCATCTGTATAACAACTGTTTTTCACAAATTATACAGTGCATATCATGAATGAAACTGAATTTTGTGACCTGATATATTCAGTGCAAGTATGCTGGTGAGAATGACCCCATGTGTTTTGTTTGAAATGAAACTTGAGTTCATCTCAGTTGGTGGATATGTGAACTCTCGGAATAACAAGTGTGGTTCACATAAAATCCCATGTTAATCCAGGAAACGTAATTACATGCTCTAATAGGTTTGTCATGTGATGTGTGGCTAGGGTTATCGAGCCAATTTTCTGAGAACATAAATTTTCGTCTATGTGTAACACAACAGCTACCATTATTTGAACACCTTGCCGATTACGGGGAATAATGCCCCTTTTCAACTAGGTAATACATCAGCTTAGGCCGCAAACCCTTTCTAGCATCTTGTGTTTATAAGGCAAGTACAAATCTAGCAATATATGAACTTCTCACTCTGCGTCGCGCGCGTGGGCGGCCAGCCGATTTGGCTACGTTAATATGGTAGGTGAGCCGACAGGAAGTGACAAATGACATTTGTCAATGAGGATTCTGCAGCGTACATGGCTACACACACGTAACATTCTGGCTCGGAGGTTCACGCATTCCATCCTCAGCTTTCGGATGATTGCTATGATCCACGGATAAGAGCTAGTATGTTCTGTTATATGATTAGGATATATTGGAGCGGTATGTTTGAATTCGTTCTTAAAACCAGTATTCTACCCCGTTTTTCTCGTACTGAATAGTGAATAATTAAATTTCATCGCCACAGTGATTATATGAAACATTAACATTTCAAAGAATATCTGCATTACGAATAATTACGACGGATACTAAGTATAGCATAGCACGGCACATATGTGTATATTAAGGTTACATTAGCACGTTTTCTCGTAAATGCTTTTTCTGCCACACATCGCGCAAGTTTGTCACCACTGTCCACATTCTGCATCATATGTTGGTGTCTGCAGTATTATAGTGCGTGGATGTGACGGTCAGGGGGCGCGAGATCGACGGTTGATCTAGAGTTTAATGGTTTGCATTTAAACTTGAGCCGTCGTGATTTGTTTGACTCAGGCACCGAATATTCTGTTCTATTTAACATGTATGTTTTATTTATTTGTATGTATGTTTGTTTAGTTATTTATTTAATGAACATGTGATTGATTTTTACTTGTACTTATTGTTTGTCTAACCTCAAACTTTCATTTCAGGTTATTTCTCAATTTTCAGGTAGTTGTAGTCGTGCTTTTCTTCCAGTTTTCTACAGGAAAGGACTATTATGAATTATTGGGTGTTCCCAAAAATGCAAATGATCGGGAAATACGGAAGGCTTTTAAAAGACTGGCCGTCACAATGCACCCTGACAAAAATCAGGTTTGTTTGCGTTCAGTCAATCAATTTATTTCGTTTTCCATCAATCCATTTACAAGGTTTAAACCATATGGATATAGAAATAGTCAAAAATACATCATTGACTGTAAAATACAGTAAGAGTCAATGTTAAATATTATAC
>Ga0131853_10012218_pt1 | contig 15723 bp, 9 predicted proteins | sample TergutLab28metaG_FD_92764 | JGI IMG/M metagenome (GOLD analysis project Ga0131853, IMG submission 92764) | Labiotermes labralis P1 segment gut microbial communities from Petit-Saut dam, French Guiana - Lab288 P1 (version 2) (version 2) | ecosystem: Host-associated > Arthropoda: Insects >...
TATATATATATATATATGATGTTTGAATCAACACTAGCCCCTACTCACTTGATCACCCACCTTTGCCTTGAAATCTAGTCATGCACTTGGAAAAGCCGTTAACCTTAAACCATGTGTTTCTTCCAGTTAGGCAGACATATCGATGTTTTGGCTGAACAGATATCATCTGGCATAAATAGTTTTCATTTATGGAAAATTAGGTAGAGCCACATATGGACAAACACAAGGACATTAGTGATTTGAATTGTTAAACGTGGTATACACATAACATCACTTCTGATTTCATACTTCAGAAACTTTAAGTGTTTGATTTTTGGTTCAGAATGAGTACACGATCCATGCCAATGGTACAAACAAAGAATTGTTTCTATGCTTGGAAGCTTAATAATTGTTTTTAAATGGTATATTTACAGTGGCATATTAAAGTAAGAATGAACTACATTAAGCAGTGTTTTGAAGAAGATATACAACAGCTCTTCATCAAACTTTTTTCGTTTTAAGAGCCTTGGTTCATAGGCTGGTGTCCTTGTTACCGTATGTAGCATAAGGTGGTTAGTCACTTCGAAATGTGGTGTGAAAAGGATCCCACATCATGAGAGAGGAACCACAGCTTATTAGGCAATAGTTTTGTCTGTGTACGTTCTCCTGCCTTCTGTAGCCTATTCTGTACCTTTAATGAAGGCTTGATAATTAAGGATAATGCATTAAAACTGCCAGAAATAAGATTTGCGCTCTGACGATATTTATAATTTCTGAGACTGGCTTATTTTTATGGGTTAGGAAGTGTGGTTATTAATGACACATCCAGACTAATTACTATGATATCTTGATGGAAGTGGATGTTGTTGTAGTTTAGACACAATGTATTATTATTATTATTATTATTTCCTTTTCGTAACAGGAATGTGCAAACTCATATACTGCAGTTATGTTCAGTCTAGTTGAATAACTGCTGTTGCTATTCTTTTTGTAACAAATAACACAAGGTACACAAAGTAGTGTCATTTTGAAGTTTATGTAAAATTTAATGGAGCTTTGGAGGCTTATGGTGAAGCTAATGATTAATTGGCTTTGCATATGTCATGTGGCAAAGCGTCTCACACACACACACAGGTAGAAGACATAACAGTGGCTTTTAGAACAGTTTTTGTCTCTCAGGTTACCACATTTAATTTGTATGCATTCTGTAAATAGTTTATGTGGACAAATAGAAAGGACTACATATATGTTTATAAGAGTTTGTAGCATTTGGTATTTGCATAACATTGTTCAGCCCATAAGAGATGCAGCTGTTCTTGGTATCTCGCTGTGAGATTACCTACCTTATGTGGTATCATGTTTTAGTGACTGTACAGTGACCCCTTGTCCAACGCAGTTATGACTATTTGAGGTTCAAAATAAATGTGTGGAGTGGGGGGGAGGGGGAATTTAACCAAATGCTGAAAAACGTAGATGTATGGATAAAAGCCGGTAGATACTCAACTGCCATGGAAGGTGGCAGCGTCAGCTACCCAAACACTGCTGAAGTGTTTAATGTCCATAAATTTGCAAATTTAAATGAAGTGGGATCTGTAAGCATCTGCATTTATGTAATTCTGTTTTTCCCATAAGAAATTTTTGCAGTGTGGTTCTGCCCAGCACAACATGATGTACTGTCCCTAACCTTGGCATTGGACAAGGGATCACTGTGGAGTGAAGCAGCGAATGTTGCTACGGAACAGTATGGTGAGTTACATTTCTTTTCCTCTTAGTGAGCAATAAATGTATGTGGAATGTACATCCTATACTGTAAGATTCTTGTTACATTGTAAAGGTTGTAATTGTGATATGTTACCCATGTTTGTGTAGTATATTTTAATATACTATTAACACATTGCATACTAGCGTGTCATAACATTTAAATTCCCTGTTTTCCTAACACTTTATGTTACTCCCTGAAGCAGTAAACATGTTTGGATTTATTTACTTATGTGTGTGAAGGCTTCTGTCTTGTGAATTACAAAAGATCGTCTGCTAATGTTTTGGGAAATGGTGTCCCTAAAAACTGAATGCCTACCCATTGCTGCTTTATGATTATAATTAAGTTTTTTATCTGAAACTTTTGACAGTGTGTCAGCATGAAATTCAGAACAGTCTCATCTTTACCAACTGTAGTTGGCCTCTGTTACGCTGTTATGTTTATGCACAATGTAATAGAGGTACAAGGTGTCTGGCTTGTATTTGTGAGGTGCCCATTTTGAACCTCTGTCTCATCACTGTATCTCCTGAGTTTTGTGTGGTTGTCATTAGTCCCTCATGACAAATTCTGGGTAGTGCCTCACGTTAGGCCATGACCACTTCCCTCTACATTCTTTATAACTCGTTATTTACTTGCTGTCCTATAATTCAGTACTGTATATATTGAGTTACTAACATAGTAGGAGTGAAGTGGACTGTGCATATGTAGAAGTTGGTTGTTAGGGTGCAGTCCAGCAAGTATGTGGAGTTCTTACTGACCCATACCTTGTGCTTACATGGGAAGTCAGACATCATTATGACCATAAGTAATGGGCCAATATTGAATTGCCTTTGTTACTTGCTCCATGGTGTACAGGATTTTTCTTTCTTGTCCCATATTTGGTAAATATCCGTATTTCATTGCACTGGTCTCTGTCCTGAGCAACATGAATTCACTCAACTCACCCCAATCCTGTTTCTTTAAAACCAATTCTATTATTATCTTCCCACATATGAGTTGGTCTTCCAAGTGGTTTCTTTCATTCGCATTTTCCCACCAAACCTATTTATGTGTTTCTCTTCTATGCATGCCATATACCCTGCATTATAATCCTGACTTTGATCAGTTACGTACTTGAATTGTGAGAGTGAGGTCTTTAATGGATGTTATACATGTGTCTGTTGAGGAATCACAAGTAAATGTGTGTTTTATTAAGGAACAGAGAGACACACATTTAATTCTGATACCCAAATCCATTATATGTCAGACATAGTAATGTATTACTGCTAAACTGTTCACAGCACATAGAATCAGAAATTATTTGTCCTTATATTTAATTAAATATTCATCATTTTAAAAAAAAATTTTCTTTGAACATAGTAGTTCTGTTGAGCTGGAATCATATATCCTGTACAAAGTCTTTGATTGATGAGCTGCTTTGAGAATGGTTTGTGAAGTTTGAGTTTTATGCAGAATGTGATTTGTGTATGGCTGGTATGAATGAAACTTGAATTCACCTGAATATTTTCAGTGTGAATCTGCCAATACTAAATGTTTTGAAAGCTGATAACTGGTGTTAGAAGTCTAACATGCAGATGGACATAGTATTCATTGTACACATCCATGCAAAGATTGCATGAAAATTGTTGAACATTTAAAAGTGGCTAAAGTTTCTGAACACTGGGCCTCATTTGTAATACAGAAAGGGTTAATACAACCTTTAGTGTAAGAAGGGTCTTTATTTTATGAATGCTGAATGATCATTGTTATCAGTGATTATTTTCACATGGCCATTGCACTTTCTCCTGGTTTTGTGTTTTGATTCAACTTTTCCTTGTTTTCAGACATGCCCAAAGTTAAGGCTTGTCAAGGGGATCAGTAGCTGACTAGTAATTCCTAAAGAATGTAGAGTGCTTTCTGCTGTTCACATGAATGCTAATACATTCCTATGTAGACACAGTTGTTTTATCTAAACTGGAAGTGAAAATGTAATTGTTCTTCAGTGTTGTATGTAAGTTTAATCTGTCTTGTATCACTCTTGTAGTGAAAGCATTAATCATGTCACTAGTAAGGTATTACTTCAGAACACCTGCTGGGAATACCTTACAACCTTCTGTGACTGTCCTAGTGTTACTCAACACTTCTCCTCTCCTTGCTGTTCCTCTCCCACTTTCCCTATTCTCCTCCCACATGACCTTCAGTTGTTATGCAGTACAGTACACATGCATGTAAAGTGACTACTGAGTACAGTCAAGGCCTATTCTTATTAGACACTCTAATGAATATGTGGTGACATATGGTCAAGCCCTTTTGTTTTGATGTTTGAAAATGGGGAAGGCCTTCCATGTATTTTGACCAATCAAGGTTATATCATTCTGTGATGGAGACATTGAGTCTTTTGATGCTGAGTGTTAGTAAGTTAAAAGGTAGTATTAAGTAGTGTTATGTAATGCTAACATTTGCAAGTTGTAATTTGGCTTAGTAACTGGTCTTGTGAAACCTATTTATATCAAAGTGGTTTGGGAGGAAAGTGAGAAAACATTTTAGTAACAACCACATCATATTTAAGGGCAGGAGTTGGAATTATGCTCTAGGAATAGAGGGAATATATTATTTTATTCCAGCTGTATTTTTACAGGAATATTCTGCTCTGTAGAGGGTTTCATAAGAAGATATTCAGTTGACCTCTTCTAAGTTTTTATGTTGGTTACTGATATGTAGTTATTATTTGTGTATTTACTTGTTTAATATTAATTTGTTCCCATTCAGAACAGACATTTTTATGGTGAGTATTATAATATTTAAATATGAATGAATTGCTTTATGTTGGCTCTGGTATTGATTACTGTACATTTTTAAAATTTATATATGTTTTATATATAATTTATACAGTGTTTTTGTTTAACCAACATATACACAGAATATGCAACACTACAAGATTGTGTGTTTATATATGTATATAAATTAATCATTGCCTTCGTTTGTAGTATTTATGATATGAAACATTTAATGGGTACTGTGATAGGCATAAATATTAGCTGATTTCATTATGTTTCTCTTATTGGTGGTATATATGTATGTTGCTAAGACATGTTGCTGCTACTGTTGTTACTCCTCCTCCATGTCTCAGGCTCTTTAATCTTTTGTTCATTTGTTGCATGGACTATACTAGACATGATGTGAGAAGAGGTGATAATGAAAGTGGCGGTGAGTGTGTGTGTGTGTGTGTGTGTGGGCAAGCACAAGCAGTGGGGAGGACTGAGAGGGGACATGCTAATGACTCAGAGTACAATATCAGTAAACAACTTTCGCTACTTGTATGCAGCAGCATAGTTATCACAGAGTATCTCTGAAGTAAGGATGTATCAATGACATGGATGAACATGTGGTTGGAGAAGCAGACGACACTGATTGTTTTAATGAATTTGGTGGCTTCGTGAGTGCGTGTGCGTGAGTGTTTAAGTTATTTCTGCAGATTCATCGAACAGCGTAGGGTAAGTGATCACCGTATTTTGTTGTTCAGGCATTTAATTTGTATTATGTTAAGTTTAAATGTCTCTAATGATGTACAAGTGATGTGTGTACAGTAAGGTAACACAGTTATGTGGCACTAGATGTGTTATTCAACACTAATTAATTTAGTACTTGTGACTGAAGCCACATATACTCCATTGCCATTGCTTGGACCATTAAAGCAGTACATTTTTGGAAATTAACTTCTGCACAGATGCAGACATTCAGTGTAAGGTATGTTGTTGGCCATCATGGTTTAGTCCAGACTTTTATTGCAGTGGTGTGGATAATCTCATTGTTTGGTGGGGAAAATGCTCTAATAGATAAAGTGATTGGTTAAAAAATATTGCAAACATGTGCCTTCATTGCTGTGTCATGTAACAGCACAATTAAAAATCTTACCACAAAAAAGTGTGCTGCTTTTCCGACCACTCTTGTATTTTCTCATCTCTTTTCTTATTTTTCCAGATTTACTTTTATCAGTTCTGCTGTGACATCCACTGTCCCCACTTTACTTAATTTAGTGACTTAGAGACAAGTTTTAACAGAAGAATTATAAATTTGTGATTCTTTTAGAGAAAGAGGCTACATTCTGTTTCAGAGTCTTTGAATATGAATTGTTTGTGTGAAAGGTGTGTGTGTTCCATATGGAAGTATAGTGTACATATATGAAAATAGGAAACACGTTTGCTTTTGTGATGAATGGGCATGGACTGTGACATTTACCTGGTACTGCCACAGTACTTGGGTGAACCATGATATCCCATTAAAATTTACAAGCCTTTAATTCTTGGTTCAGTTTGGGTCTCAGAATTACTTTTCCTCATAACGAACTGTATGGAGCAGAATCCTTCTTGACAGGTTAAGCTCTGCTTATTAAGAAATATGCCCCCTCCCCCCCCTTTTTTTTTGTTTACCCAAGAGTTCATTGCCTTGCTCATAGGAGCCTGCAACTGTTATCTGTCCTAAGCCAAATTAATCAGTTTACTCCCCCCTGCCCAATTTCATATTAATTTTAACATTATCCTCTCATCTATCGCTAGGTTTTGCAACTGGTCTCTTCCACTTGCATTTTAATTACCTACTAACTTACTTACATACATACTTACTTACTTACGTACTTACTTACTTACTCCATGAGACAGAGTCCTTCTTGAGAGGCTAACCAGTTTACAGCTAGTCAAGAAGTTCCCAGCATATTATGTAACCTCGAAGGTTCATTACTGCCCGCTACCTGTCCATATCCTCACATTCCACTTCCTGAAGATTCGTCTTAATATTATCCTCCCATCTATGCCTGGGTCTCCCAAGTGGTCTCTTTCTCTCAGCTTTCCCCACCAAAACACTGTATATGCTTCTCCTCTCCCTCATGCTTGCTACATTCCCCGTCCATCTCATTCTTCTGGATTTTTTCACTGGACCAATGTTGGGTGAGGAGTACAGATCATTAAACTCCTTATTATTAATTTTTCACCACTCCCCTGTTACCTCATCCCTCTTAGCCCCAAACATTCTTCTCAACACCCTATTCTCAAACACCCTCAGCCTATGTACCTTCCTTATTGTGAGTGACCAGTTTCACACCCATACAAAACAACAAGCAAAATTATAGTTCTGTATATCTTAATCTTTAAAGTTTTGGATAGCAAACTGGAAGACAAAATATCCTGTACTGAATGGTAGGAAGCATTCCCTGACTTCAAGCTGCTCTTAATTTCTTCCTGAATAGAATTTTGATATGTTAAGGTTGTTCTCAAGTATTTGAACTCCTAACTGAATCATAAGCTTTCTTGAAATCTATAAAGAGCTGATGCACTCCTTCATTGTATTCCCATTTTTTCCAAGTATTTGACGAATGCAGAATATATGATCAGTAGTTGACCTTTTGTGTCAAAATCCACATTGACAATCCCTAATAATTTCCTTTGCATATGGAGTTAACCTTGACAGCAGGATGTTGGATAAAATTTTGTACGTAGTTGTCAAAAGTGGTGTGTCTCTATAATTACTACAATCTGTTTTATCGCCCTTGTAGATAGGTACTTTGATCGACTCCTTCCACTCCTCAGGTAATTCCTCCTTATTCCAAATACAAATAATAAGTTTATGGATCTCAGAGCAAATTGTTCTACCCCCTGCCTTATTCAGTTCTGCTGGGATTTCATCAATACCTCATGATTGGTGACTGTTCAGCTTTTCAATAGCCAACTCAACCTCGAAGGCACTCGGCTCAGGCACTTATGATTCTGCTGTGTATTTCTGTCTGCCTAACATTATTAACCCCATGTACATTCAGTAGATGAGAGAAATGGTTCCTCCACCTAGCCAAAATACTGTGGCAATCTTTATCCAAATCACCCCTCTTATCCTTTACTGTATTAGTTCTAGGCTGGGAACCCTTAAGTGATTGATGCCCCTATACAAGTCCCAAATATTTTTTTTATCTTACTGTTAGTTTCAAGTTCCTCAATTTTAGTTTTAAGATATTTCTTCTTTTTTTTTCGTGAAATGTCTGCTAGCTTAACATCTTTCATTATTTAGATTATCTACACTGCTGTGGTTTGGAGCTTGTACCCACTGCATTTTAGCCTGCTTGCTCTTATCTAAAAAACCTAAACATTCTTCATCAAACCATGGTTTATGCTGCTTCAGTTCATGCAGACCTATTTAGCTGAGGTTTTGATATTCTCTTTGATGTTCTCCCAAGCCCTATTTATGTCTTCGCTATCGCTTAAGTTCTCCAAAGCTGCAAACCTGTTTGAAATCTCAATCTGATACTGTTTCCTAACCTGCAACTCATTTATTTTTCCAAGGTTAAATCATACCCCATCAAACTCCTGTGCTCCTTGTTTACTTAATGCCAAACTTTCCCTAACTTGCAACCACCAGATAATAATCAGTATCACAGTCAGCTCCCCTGAAACTTCGCATGTCTGTTATACTCGAATGCCCTCTCCTATCAATATGTGATCATTCTGATTGTGAGTCTTCCCATCAGGAGAAGTCCAGGTGTACTTATGAATGTTTTTATGCAGGAACATCATTCTCTTTCAAATATATTATTTTATGTGGCAAAGTTTCCTTTTCTAACACCAGTATTATTACTGTACTGATGTACACTCTCATTCCCAATTGTCAGTTTGAAAATACTCTTTCTCCCCACTTTTGCATTAAAATCTCCTAATAGAATTTTCATATGGTACATAGGAAAATTATCAAAAACCTGCTCTATTTCCTCATAAAAATGGATTTTGAATCATTACTTTTCTCGTCACTTGGTGTATGCACATTTAGAACAATGATATTACACCAGCCACCTCTCTGAACTACATATGACATCCTGTCACTAACAAACTCTAGTCTCTTAACTGCTGTTACTATTTTGTGGTATTACAAAAAATCCTGTTCCAATTGATGATTTTTGTTTCCTTTTCCATATAAAAAATTATAAACCCCTGCTCTTACCATTCCCCCTTTGTTCCACCTAACCTCCTGCACACCCACTAAATCAAATGTTTATCTTGCTAATTCCCTGGCTGCTGCTGTAAGTGAACCTGCCATAAGCACACTCCTAACAATCCAAGTACCAAATTTCTTGTTCGTTTTCATGTCTGAGTATCATTCCAGGTCTGAGGCTTGGTATGTGAACATTTCATAACATGATACTTTTTTGGGGTGAGGAGTTGTTAGCACTTCACCCAACCCCCCAAGCTGGACTACCACCTTGTTGGCTGTCCATGACTGCATATTCACTATATTTGCTGGTACCCTCCATATTGGAGGCTGTTCCTGTATCTGCAACCTGAGGATGCACCATGCTGTGGTGACAGGGACCCACTTATCATGGCTTCCACTTATCTACTATGCAAAATTTTATGTGCATTTCTGAACTATCCCATGCATTATGCATGCCCTTCATGCCTCATGCTCCATGATGTGATCATCATGATGGGATTTCATGAGAAGTTTCATTCTGTGACAGAAAAACATTTTTCGTAATTTAAACAGCTCATCAGTGAAGCATATGTATGGCTAGGCCAGGGGATGGTCTTGTATGATACACTGGTGAAAAAGTATTTAGTCTTCTTTATTTCGTTAAGTGGAACATTGATGACAGTATGCAAGATGCACATGTAGTTTGGATGGTTTACTTCTTGGCTACTGTAAATATTAACTTTCATCAGAAGTTTTTAAGGAATAACAGGTATAAAATTTAGTTTAGAATGTGTGCTAATGGAATGTGAAACATGACGTATTCACATGGCGGTAAATTTCTTAGGACATCCGTGATGGTATAGTGGGCCCAGGGTACTGTAGTGAGTAGAATGATTGGACTATGGGCTGGACATTGAGGAACTGTGGTTCAAGTCCAAGCAAATGCACAAGATTTACCGCTTTCTCAAAGTGTCCAGACGCTGTGGGGCCCACCTATCCACCTAGTCGGTGGGTACCAGTGTGGCTTTACCCTGGGTAAAGTGGCCAGGGCATGAAGCTGACCACTGGGCCCAGCCAGTTCCAGGTTAAGAACAAGTGGTGCTGTACCTCCACCCACCCTCTATAGCACTTCATGGCATGCACAGGAGCAGCTTTACTTAATGCATGCACATGTGTGTAGTATAGAAGCCAGTCCACACATGTACGTACTTGTGTGGGTGTTTGTGGTGTAAAAGCCAGTGCCTGCTCCCCCCCCCCCCCCAAACCCCAACAACACAAACCCCCCCCCTTTTTTTTGGGTGAAAAGCCCGGGCCCCCCCCCCCCCCCCCCAAACACACACACACACACACACATATGCACCCACTTATGTGTGTGGTATAACAGCCCGCATCTGTTTACCATGCACACTGTATCTCAGAAATTAATCATGTCAGTGGAAAAGTGTAAATACAAGAACTACTGTTTTTTATAATTTTTTTGAGAATTAGGCACTGAGTGTCCAGGAAAATTAATGTCAGACATCATGCTTTGGCAAAACCCATTCTTGGAGGAAAACTTGCATTAAAATTGACAGACTATTTAGTCACAGGGTGCCAAAAAAGTAACATTTGTAATAGCCCTAGGTGTAACACATGGTTCCCAAAAAGCCAGTTGCTTAAGATTTGGAGCATTCTCTTTTCTTTTTTTGCCAATGGCACGAGATGATAGTGAAGATAAAACTGACAGATGATATCACTAATTGCCATAAGCATATTGAGCAGTGAGCATTACACTGCTCAGTTTACACACTGAAATTTTCTTATGTTACTTGCAATATTCAACATACTGTCACGTTGTTAAGTAGCATTTGTATGAATCAGTAAATGTTGTGTCTGTGTTTGCTAATAATACTGAATCTTGAAAGAAAAAATAGATGTGTGCAATTTGAGGTTCTCATGGCAGGGATTATGAAGGTTACTCTCTTCTGGCACGTGATGTTTGTAGTCATTTAGTTAACTGACTGCACATATGTCTCACCTCAGAAGACAGTAATGTTTCAAAAGCAGGTAAATATGATTCAAGAAAGCAGGACAATTTTAAATGAATGCCTATTATAAATTAATCATTGCAAATTAAAATGTTACTTTTGGTTTCTGTGTATTGCTTGGCATTTTGTTGCCACAGTCCTGAATTGTGATTTGTACTTAAGTTAAGAAGTTGAAAATAATGATTGTAAATGATGACATTGAATTAATATGAATTGGAAGGTCAGATTTTCTCACTGCATTGCTGGTGAAGTTACAAGTCTTTTGGGATGTGATATTGTGCCATTGATTGAAGAGTGCATGATGTATCAAAAGACTGTATTTCCTTCATCCTCAGGGTCAAGCAGTCCAAGAAGAATACAAATTAGTTTAAGAATGTGACACTGCATGTTGTGGCATCCTAATAATATGGTGCCCTTGATAAATTTGGTTAACTCTGACACAACCAGATGATTATGACTATATGCCTGTCTGCCAAAATGTTATATTTTTGAACACAAAAAATGAAAAAATCTTTAGTGAAAGTCCACATAATTTAGGCCTCAACAATCTGTTGTTGATTTTAACTATATAGTTACATATAATCGTGACATTTGCCTCCCTCACAGCTGCTTTTGTTTCCATTTCATGACTCTGCATTAATGAATCACATAAAGGAAGGTTTTCCCGTTTCTTTTCATTGCTTGTTATGAGGTCATTTCCTGCTTATATGATTGCTGGGAAGTTTGTAGGTTGAACCTTACAATGTATTTAGGACACATTCAATGCATCAGTAATGACTTGTGTTTGTAGATATCGTCATCTGCATTCAGTATAGCGTCTAAGAAGAGTATTTCTTCCATTGTCTTTAGTGGGTTTCATTTTTCTTTCTTTATGAAATAAGTGACAGTATTTATGGTGCTTGATTCTCCTATTGAGTCCTCCTGAGCCCAGAACTCATACTTCTTTGAAAAACAAACGCAGGAGTACAAACAAAGAAAGTTGCAAGCAAGCAGACAGACAGACATAGAATATTCAGGACCTGTACAGTTATTTTATATTACAAAATATGTTGAATTCTGCAGAGTTGTGTTCTGGATGTAAGTGAAAGAAGTAAAAAATTGAAACACAATCCTTGGTTCTTGTGAATGGCATGCATGTGCCTTTTTAGTAAAGTAATAATAGGATCATTAGTAAAATTATTTTAAATAGCAACAAATTAAACCTCTGAATATTCATAGCTTGGGAATGTTCAAATAAATATTAACCAGAGGCTTCATAGAACTGATGTCTTAGAAGTCTAAACAGTCCATAATTTTACTTTTTGATTAGTGGCATTATTTCATACAAATTGACTGAAGAACTCCCATGGCCTTGGAATGTTTCTGTGCCCTTTCTGTTATCTTTGTCACTTTGTGCTGGGTATGTAGAGTGAACAAATGTGCTTAGTCAGTTTCAACATGTTCATTAGTGATGGGTAGCAAAACTGTGTCTAGTCATAGTAGGTGAATGGATTTTGCTTGTTAAAAAGGAGGACTGAGGTCAAGTGGCTTGTAAAGATGTCTATATACAGTTGCACTCACAGACAACAATTAAGAAAGAATTCTTACCTTGTAATTTTGCTTACAAAATATTACTTGCAGAACATTTTTATCTCTATGCCTTATCAAATAATTGTTAGTGGAATGATTTTTATGAATCTTCATATGAAATGACCACATGAGCAATATTGGTACCACTAGATTGAAGAAAATCATTAAGTTCCAAAAGGGAAAACCAAGACTGAAATTGGAGAAGTTACATGCCCAATAACAGATAGTGCAAGATACTCAAAAATAAAAACTCAGTGAAATAGAATGTGAGTGTGGGAATGTGGAAGTGTGATGGAACAATATCAAGAAATGTGTGTTACATACTATGATTGATTTGGATGGGAAAATCAACAGGAAGGCAAGAAGGTTACGCAAAAAATGATCAATAAAATGGATGAATGAAGGAAGTTGAAGAATGTCAACAACACAGAAGGAAGGAAAACCTGTAGAAGACTTAAGGAATGGATTGAAAAGAGCCATAGACAAAACCAAGAAGGAATATCTTGAGAGATTATGTGATTGGATCATGGAATTTCAAAGAAGAGAACATTATGATTTACTTTACATGAAGACGAAGGAACTAAGTTGGAAAGAATATCATGGGATTCAAAACATAGGCATAAGAGACAATTAATGAAAATGTGGGAGGATTATATTTCAGAGCTCTACAATCAACCTAATCGACCAGAAAACCTAGAAGTTGAACCTGAAGAGGAAGTAGATGCAAATGAGAAATACCCCTATGTCTTACAAAGTGAAGTGGAAAAAGCTGTCAAGGAGATGATGTACTTGGGGATGTACTGAAACTGTTGGGATAATATGGTCTTAGACTAATGACAGAGCTGATGAACAACATATATGAAACAGGAGAGTAGCCCAAGGATTTCAGTGAAGTTACAATGATTGCCTTAAAGAAGAAGCCACAAGCTACAAAATGCAGCAGCCATCACACAATCAGCCTCATTGCACATACAGCAAAATAATATGAATAGTTTGAAGAAGGATGGACAAGAAAATTGAGAATGTACTTGGGGAAGATAAGTTTGGAATTAGAAGTGGAAAAGGATCTGAGTATGCAATTAGGATGCTGAGAATAATATCAGAATGAACTTTGGCCACAGATGACGAATTGTGTGCTTGCTTCATAGACTGGCAGAAGGCATGTGACTGTATAAACTGGACTAAATTAATGCAGGTCTTAAAGAGAACTGGTACTGAGTGGCACAACAGAAGATTTATCAGCAAATTGTACATGGATCAGAGTGGTAAACTAAGACAAGAAGTGTGAAGCTTGGAAGAGGAGTTAGACAGTGATGCTGTATCTCATGGATTCTATTCATCTTGTACAGTGAGTACCGTACCAAGGAAGCTTTTGATGGGTTTAGAGACTTCAAAGTAGGAGGACAAGTAATTCACACTGTGAAATATGCAGATGACCTTGTGCTACTTGCTAGGGAAGAAGTGTTGCTTCAGGGCATGATTGATAAACTTACTGAAATTGGAAGATGCTATGGAATGGAAACGAATGTGGAAAAAAATAAGAGGATGAGAATCTCAAGGCAACCATCCCTAATACTGACTATGACAGATCAAAAACAACCAGAAAATGTGGAATATTTTAATTATTAGGGAAGCATGATAACAAATGCTGCAAGTTGTACATGTGAAATTAAATCAGGATTTCAATGGCAAAAGCAACATTCAACAAGGTGACTCTCTTCACCCAAAAGCTGAACTTCAGTTTAAGGAAGAGACTAGCAAATTGCTACATTTGGAGCATAGCTTTGTATGGTGCTGAAACTGGGACACTGGAAAGTAGATCAGAAATATCTGGAAGTTTTGAAATGTGGTGCTGGAGAAGGAGGGGGAAGATTTTTTGGACTGATCATGTGAGAAATGAAGAAGTTGAGGAGGAGAGGAATATCCCACAAACAATAAAAGGTAAGAAGGCTAACTGGATTGGTCACATCTTGCATAGGAACTGCCTTCTAAAGCATGCTGTTGAAAGAAAGGTAGATAGAAGAAGTGAAGGGGAGATGAGGAAGAAGATGTAAGCAGCTACTGGATGACCTTAAGAAGAAGGGAGGATACTGGAAATTGAAAGACGCAGCATTAGATCGCACTGTATCAAGAGCTTGCTTTGGAAGAGGCTATGGACCTGTAATAAGACAGACTACAGAATGTATAAAAAATAATGACAAGGCCATGGCTGGATACCAGAGAATCGGGGGTTCAGTTCCTGATGGGGTTGATTCTTTTTACTGTTGTGTCCAGACTAATTCTCAGGTGCATCTAGCCTTCTGTTCAGCCAGTACAGAGAGTTATCTTTTTGAGGGATAATGTGACTGGTGTGAGGCTGACTACTCACCCTGTTTCATTACTGAGGTTAAACATTCAAGGGACAGCTTTGCTGCTTTTCAAGTTTTAATACATTTTTGCATATACATAAAATACATTTGAAAATACTGTAATGCTTAACATGTGAAAGAAGATAATTTTCTGTAAGTTTCGACATGTTTGTGCAACTGTACATTTGAAGTAATTACTGATAGGTGCCCATCACAATGAGACAAATAAAGAAAAGAAGAAAGGAAAAATACCTAGGTGTGGATAATAAAGACCTAATACAGGAAGTGCTTTTATGAGTAACAGCACCTACTTCTGTCTGTCAAGTGGGAAGCACTTAATGTGTGAATATGACTGCCTTTTTCATTTGGCCTGCTTGTCTGTGTCCAAACGTGAACTGTTTCAAGGTCTAGTGACCTTCATTCACTTGCATGGATTGAGAGGAAGAGTGTAGAAAGTCTTGCATGGTAGTCTTAGATAAGTGAAATGTATTGTTGTTACCTTCTGGTGTCCCACTTCACACACACATGTGGGTAGGCATGTTTTATGTGTCAGTGAAGTACTGACAGCTGTGGAAATAACAGTTATTTACTTGTACAGTCTGTGTAATAAGCAGCAAATGTCACTTGTTTCTTTCATAAATATTCGTTTTTACTGTGAACAAAATGCACATTGTGTGTGGTACATATTGTTTGGTGATGGTAGACAATACCCTCCCGAAGAATTGACTAATTTCTAAGCAGTTAATACCAGTTCTTTCATGTTGTCCTTATGCTATTAATAGTCCTTGATATAATCTCTGCTGCTGCTGCTGTTAGTACTACTACTACTACTAATAATAATAATAATTATTATTATTATTATCATCATAGTAATCATCATCGAATTTCTCACTGCTCACCTTTATATTATTATTATTATTATTATTATTATTATTCGATATGTATGTCTCCTGTCACAGGCATTTCTTCCTGGTACTTCTGTTGAACCAGCGGTGATCCCCACCACTCAGGCTTCAAGCTTCACATTGCAGTACTTTCTGTATTATGTGTGATGTTCCAAGTATAGCTGTCTTTTGTAGTGAATCTATCGAGTGTTTTCCTGGTATAGTTTCCA
>Ga0131853_10012219_pt1 | contig 15723 bp, 10 predicted proteins | sample TergutLab28metaG_FD_92764 | JGI IMG/M metagenome (GOLD analysis project Ga0131853, IMG submission 92764) | Labiotermes labralis P1 segment gut microbial communities from Petit-Saut dam, French Guiana - Lab288 P1 (version 2) (version 2) | ecosystem: Host-associated > Arthropoda: Insects >...
AACCTTTTGGCGCCGGAATTATTTTTTTAATTTTAGCACACCTGTATATAAAATGTGAATAATACAGGAACCAAATATTTTAGAATTATGAAACAAACTGCATTTTGAAGAGAAAAAAACGGAGAGTATACACCATGTTTAAAATATTCAGTACATATATTTGTTGAATAAATATATAAAATGCAACTTTAGAGGTTGGCGGTGCGGTACGACCACTATAGTTGACATTAGGTGTCTAAAGGTTAAATAAATGTTAGCATGCTTGCAGAGTTGCAGAACCAACCTCCTTTCCCACTGCTGGAGTCCATGAATCTGGCTCTTCAACATGCAGACCAAGGAAAGGATCTGTGTCCAAGTCATCTGCAGTTATAGGATCTGAAAAACAGGTATGACATAAAAAGGGAACTCTTTGCTGAAGGACTGACGTTCCACTAAAAGGCAGTTACCACAGCAATAATGTCTGATGTGGCATATGGAATTATGACATAGCAAGTGACACAATAACAACCAGCTCTGACATGGCTCAGCAAGAGACATAATATCAGTGAACTCTGATGTGGCACAGCATGGATTTACAATATCAATGAATGCTCATATGGCATAAAAAGTGACAGATGCAATAACAATTAGCTCTTATATGGCAGAACACATGACAGCTACAGCAGCAATCAGCTATGATAGGTCACAGCGACAGACAAAATAGCAATAAGCACTGATATGGCACAACAAGTCACAGTTACAATAGCAATGAGTTCTAATATGGGATAAAATGTTAGTCACAATACAATAAGCTCTAATATGCACAAATAAAAGATATAATACTTATGAGCTCTGACAAGGCATAACCAGTGACAGCTAAAATATCAATGAGCTCTAGTATAGCACAAGTGACGGTACAGTATCAGTGGGTTCTGATATAGCATAGAAAAAGAAAAAAGTTACACCAGCATTATGCTCTGATATGACACAGCAAGTAAATGATAATACCAGTTGATAATACCAGTAAGCTCTCAAATGACATAGGAAGTGACATCTAAAATACCAATCTGGTGTGATACAGCACAGCAAGTGATAGCTGCAGCAGCAGCAGTCAATTCTGACATTGCACAACTAGTGATGGTTTCAACAGCATTATGCTCTGATATGGCAGAGTAAACAGAAGTTACACTAACTTTCTTATGACAGCAAACAGCAACAAGGTAGGACATAATATAGCAAGTGACAACAAAAATAGCAATGAGCTGTGATGAGACTTGACACTTACAGTAACAATTAGTTCTGACATGATACAACAAGTGACAGACACAGCAGCAGCGAGATCAGATTATGGCAGTGTAAGCAAATGTCACACAGCAATTAACTCTGACAGAGCACAGCAAGTTAACACTTATAGTATCAACAAGTTCTGATAATGTGTAACAAATCACAGTCACAGCAGCAAAAGAGATGATTATGGCAGAGCAAGAAAATGTCACTCATAGCATTGTGCTCTGATATAGTATAGCATGGGAACACAGTATCGATGAGATTTTTTTTTTAACTTTTTGGGTGTTTTTACCTTTTGTACATGTTGTATTCTAACTTGTCTTGTGTGTATTGTTGCTAGTTTTAAGTTGTCTTGTAATTGTTGTTGGTTGTCCATGTGTATTGTTGTAGTTATGTGTATTGTTGTCACCTTATGTGTATTTGTTGTACTTTGTGTGTATTGCTGTTTTTTACTTTAGATGCTGGACTGCTGGCTAGAAGTCAATATTTGGAAGGTCCTGTGACCAGCCACCTTGACACAGGTTTTTCTTGGTCTCCCTGTGCCTAAAAGCAAATGCTGAGATGGTTCCCAAAATTCCAAGTTGCCAGTACATGCTTCTCATGTAGCCCTCCCAACTTAAATTTAGTAGTAACCAATTTCATATTTTGTACACATGTAAAATAACCACTGCCACCGGGTGACAACCAAATTGCAGTAAATTATTATTATTATTGTTATTGTTATTATTATTACTGTGTTAGCACACAAAGTAACAGAGTACTGATGGCACAGAAACTGACAGATACAATATCAATGAGCTCTGTTACAGCACAGTGACAGTTACGTAACTAATGATTTCAGTGGTATAAACAGTGCATTACATCAAAGCTTACCTTCTCCCAGAAACTCAAATCTGTCTTGTGATACTTCATCAGACAAACTGAAAGAAATAAAAGACTGCAAGTTACATCACATGTCTGTTCTTGCTGATGCTGTCTCCATAAATTGGCAGCATGGGGGCAGCTATGAGTTAACATGGGCTCTGCACCATGCTGGCTTGTAATACTTCTTTCTTATGATAAACCAGTCTTGGCAAAGAAATCACTAATGTCAGGTGATCAGAAAATATGAAGTCAAATGGTATAATGACTGATGAACTGACGGAGTCATTAGCAATTTGAGGAATAATACTGTAGTTGTCCTGGAGGGGCTGTGAAAGATCACAAAATTGTCAGGCAGGACAGACAGTCTCTGGGATGAGATTTCTACATGGAACCTTCAAAATAAAACCAGCACTGGTATCCACTTGACCTTCATGTTCTCTGAATGGGATAAAGTGCAGTAAAACTCATACAAGACGTCCTCGGTTTAAAAGTTTTCCCGCCAAAGAGGTCAGAATAAAAAAGCACCAGAATATTCCCACAAAGGACACGTTGCTTTTCTAATATGTCCCAGCCCAAGAAAATGTCCCGCCAAAGTGGCAAGGGAAGTTCACGACGAAACTAACTTTTCACCTGTTTACCAAATTTTCCGTATCCAAATATTATACACTTTTCCCGAGTTTTCACTGGTTCAATCTGTTCCAAAAATACAGCTTTTAAATGCCGCTGTCAGTTCCTATAGGTTAATCAACCAGGTCATTTCCGCACTTGAGCTTCACGCGGCAGAATGACGCATCCTCATGGGTTGTCCATGTGGCATCGGATTCACGTTTCTTCCACAATGCTGAGACTGCTATCAATGCAGTGTTGCCAACACGAACACACGTAAGATGGTTAACCGATACTACCAGTGTAAAATATTTAGGTGGACTCAACATGTTATAAACATGGCATATGTCCCTCCCATTTGGAATCAGAAAAGCCCCTGCTGGTTACAGACTTTTCTACAAGCATTCGGCTCGAAGCTTACAGTGCCTTATTGTTGTACACAATGAGATTTACAATATCGCCAGTAGCGTCGTGTCCTACACCTTTCTCGCGCACGTTGCAGCAGAGGAATTTGCACTGTCCCGTAACAGAACATACTGCGACTGTAACTGCTTTTACATTAATGTCAATAATTCTAAATAGTGTGTGCAAAAATTTATACACTTGTATATTGCGTGATCTCTTCACATTGTATATGTGTGCAGGTCTTTGTCCTGTACAGTGAATTACTGCACACATGATCAGTCACTCATAGAAAACCTTTGTTGTAGCAAGAGACATTATCACAATCTGTGTTTTAACATCAGTTGTGGGATACAAAAAACATTGAAATCTCTGGACGCAAACCCGTACGGGATAGGGAAAAGTACACGATGCAGCAACATGGTTTTTAATACTCAACTTGCATTTGTTGCACTTCAGTGCCAATAGTGATCTGAATGCTTACTGAATGCTTGAATAAATTGAGTTTAAAATTCAATTAACTTGCCATTTTTTCAGTGATTTTACTAAACACCTCCATGAACATGGGCACATTAAGGACAGGCATAAAATGCAACCCACTCTCAGTAGCTGAAAGGCTGAACATAATAAACAAAATGGATGGTATAAACAAGTTTATTACCAACTCTAAATGCAACAATGATTTACACAAGTACTCCTATAAGCTATGGTTACAACCTGCAGCTATCATCTGGGAGCGTTGTTATGTGACTTGTCGATCGTAATATTCAACAAGATAGGCAATGTATGTATAACGTAACAGTGAGGCGCGTTCGTGCAACCATTGTTGCAGTGGAAAAGCAATGAGTATTACACAACCTGAGTGTGTGTATTTGTACCCTTAGGTATCCAGCATGCAATACGCATGCACCATATTGTCATCTGCGGCCTGCTCCACTCCACAATGTTTTTCCACATTATCTCATAAACGGCACAATTTTCGAAAAAAGTTACTAAACACAGAATGTGTTTTGATTTACTCTACACCTTTTGTCTTAAACATCTTATTTTAAGGACAAATGAGGGAGATATGATTAAAAATGTATATTGGTCCTCACTTCAAGTACCCGTTAGTCTTGTCTGATTTTAATGCCACTTGAACTTTCTTGACTGGGGTCTGAAAATCCTCAAATATCAAATTTCATGAAAATCCGTCCAGTGGGAGCCGAGTTGTTCCACGTGAACAGAAGGACAGAAATGAAGCTAACAGTCGCTTTTGGCAATTTTGCGAAGGAGCCTAAAAACACACACATCGCAGTCATTAACTCATCAATCGTAAATGGTGAAAGATAAAAACTGTCTCTCAAATACTGAATAAAATGTACAGTATTACTATGAAAATTGTACTAAAATTATGACGCAAGTACCTTGTTAAAAGTCTGAAATGCCGTATTCAAATATATTTGGAGGATGAGATTTTCTGCGGGTTTTAGTGGGGTGGAAAATGTGTACACACTTAAATTAAATTAAAACACTATTAAGAAACCATTGAAAAATTAAGGTTGTGTGACAGCAAATACAGCTCATAGTAAACAGAGTGCATACTCACAATGAAAGAGTGTGTCGTAGTGAATATGGACGTCAACAAGTTTCCACTGATCAATAAGATGTCTAGGTCACACACGCGTTGTGGCTAAGTGTCTGACGCTAACTCAATGACATTCTTTCCGTCAGTTAATAAGCATCATTTTTAATAAAACTGTATGTAATACAATTCCACACATTTCATGCGTGCGCCTTCGTACGCAGGTGTTATTACTTCCATTGCATATTGGACCATATTGATGCTGGCAGTTAAGAATATGCACAATACAAACAAACTGGTTTTTTTTTATGTCTGTTACATTCGCCAAATCGTAATTTCAATTATCCTTCCATCTGGCCTAAATAATTTGTTGCAAATCATCACTTAATATTACAAACACTACTGTTTAGATGTTTATCTTCTTCCTTCTGCTCGGTTCGTAATAACGTATATAATGTACTGGAAGTAAGAAAAGTTTTCTTGGGGTTTGTGTATGAACAGTTCTGTAAATTTCCTATTGAAGGGGCTATGGTAAGTGAAGGAGATCCATGTATTAGGAAGTCTGGGAATGGGTTGGGTATGTAGATTGGTATCTTATTAAAAATGTGGATGAGATATATCTAACCGGAAACCATTATTTTGTGCTAGGTGCACAATTATGTTTACTTCTCATTTATGTTAAAGGTAGCTGATGCAATCAATTGCGTAAAAACTGATAGGCCACTAGCTTATGTTCTGTGGGATCATTAGTATTAAAGTGTATCGACGTATTTGTTGTCGTTGGTTCCCTATACATCACCTTCTACTCTCCCTTCATTTTTAAGAATTAGTAAATCTAGAAGGTTATAAGGTCTTTTATTCTCATGTTAAATTGAATGATAAATTAGGATGAATATTTTCATCACATTTGTGATGTTCTCTTCTGATGTAGCTGTTGAGATGGAAATCAAGATATCAGCTGAGCTTCTCAGGCCAACGAGGATTTCAGTTTTCTCACAATCAGTTACAGCTACCCCGCTGTGACCAAGAGAGGAGTTCAGGGATTGGGAACACTTATCACCCATTTAGTCAATTTCCAGTGACTGGTCTCGGGATTGTTTCCAGTGTGTCACTCCACTAGTCATTCTCCAGTCGCTTAGGTGTCGGGTAACCGACCCGAGTAGGTGGTTCACCTCAGCTTTAAGAGCAGGGTTCATAGTGATTAAACACTGCCTCATAATCTGGTTCTTCAGGAGTATTTAATCCCAAATACGAGGTGATACTAGATGCCGCAGATTGAAACGCGGGCAACATTTTGGAGTAGACACTGTTATGTCTCAAGGACAGCGCTGAACAGTTCGAAAAGGCACGTATAAAGTGCAACCTTATTCTGTAGTGCCGGCTTGAATGGAAGCCAGGCAAGCATGGAGTTTCTGTCACTCTGTCTGCCTGAAATCGGGAAGGTCTGGTAGTAGGAGAAAGGGCAAGTGACACATTGTGTCGGTGAGTACAGGAAAATGATTCAAAATCATTGTGGAGTGTGTTGTCGTATATATGGGGGTTACTACATGTTAATACAATATCCACAACATCGATGACGGAAGAAGAGGTGTATGGAATAGTGGATGGTGTGCTCAGTCCATAAATCCAACAGGTATTTTCGTTACCGTAGTCACCTGTGAGCTGGACCCTTGTTGTGTGTCAGCCTAGAGTTCCTGTCCACGTGCAGGTTTTACCCCACTAGGAGGCGTAAAGCGCCACAAAGGCAGGCCGACAGGTCCGATTCAGTCAGAGCAGGGAGGACAAAAGGTGAAAAACCAAACCTTTTATCAGTCAAGTGGCCAAAACTACATGTATAGAATTTGCCTCCAGGTGCCTCAGACACAGGCCAGGAACAGCGTAATAATCCGCACCCCGGCGGATCATTATTCTTGTTCCACCCCTTCTGTTAATGAGTCTGTAAGGTAAACAAAACAGTTTCCAAAACGAAAGGCTTTCCATGGCCTCATGTGCGTTACACTTTGAAAAAGCATATATTTTCTTTGTTTTGGCCAAAGAAAGGTACAAGTACCAGTCTCACGGAACGGAAACCATAAGCATTCCAGTGGGATGGTGACTGGGGTTTCTCTCCATCCCACTAGACAAGGCTCCCATACTCGGGTACAAAAAGGAAGACAGTTTCAAGGCAGCCTGCGAGTGAACCGCCCCAGAGGGAATGGTCGAGACATGCAAGCAGCTGTTGAATCAATTCCACACATGCATCTAGAGGAAGACTGTAGAAAACATCATAGATCTTGAAATGTGACCTCTTGACTTGTGGGGACACACTATTAGTGGGTTTTGGTTCCGTAGACGATGACTAGCGCATCCACCACCGTTTTCTTCATGTTAATCACTGGAGTCTTGCGGACTTTCGTGAAGTTAGCCACAAAATTGGTTATTTTGCCTGCCTTCCTGGTGCTGGATACTTGGTTGTTTTTAGAGGCTACCGATACTGATTCGAAAGGGGCTTGTGGACCAGATGGGGAAGTAGCCTTAGCACCTCTCGGATGACGTGGGTCTATCCAGGTGCTGCTCTGCAATGGGCAACACCCAAGTCACATTCGGCATGGCATGTTGGCCTGTCTCCACTCTCCTCTGGATAACTTTGATTGGCAACCGCTCTGCAAGTGCCAACTGCACCTTTTTTCACTTAGCATGGGTCCTGTACCTGGTGGTGTCTTGCCCCCCCAGCTGTAGCATATATGATGTGGCTACGAGTTCTGACATTCCCTGGAGAGTTTATCCTCACTCCAAGCAAGGCATTGGAGAGCCTACATGCAGGTTCACTATGTGTGGACAAAGGGCTGGCAACACTTGCCTGCATAGAACCATTTGGTGCTATGAACGTCTTTCCCTGAAACACGCAGGCCACACTGTTCATTCATAGATGGGACCCTCGACCCGTTCCCAAGCACTGCCACCGATAGTATAAAATGCAGAGTTAGGACACGGTCTGTGGCAGCGTCATGGTCACTGCACCATCAGCGGAGCTTCACGAATCCCTGGACATGAATGCCTAGGGCTGCCAGCTCATCCGCACGACATTCTCAGGCATACGCACAGGTTCATAACCAGAAGACGCACCCAGGAATCCTGAGCCAGAGAGATATTAAAACGCAAAACCTTGTTCATATCAACAGCAGAGCTGACCATTGCAAACAAGCAATCGGCAATTACAGCATAATCATCCTCTCCCTCTTAATCTCGGACAAGAGATAACTAGGGTATCATGCGATCAACCATCAGTGAGACATGCCAGTCACTGATGCCCGACAAAAAATGTGGGGCTTGTTCAGTTGCTCGCCTACGGAAATGATGTTGCTAGTAGCTAACTGGGAGTCTCAAGTAATGAAAACTGGCAAGCCTCGCAGAGGCCTGAGCATGCCTGAAGGACACATAAGCCTGCTGGGTGCCTCAGGCAGCAGGCTCAGACATGTCCAAATTTTTGGATACGGGCTTGGACGACACACATGGAGTTGTGGGTTGGCACGGCTGGTTACTACCTTACCATAAACCTGCCCAACCTTGCCAAACTCCAAAAGCCATATTACCTGGACAGTTCATTGGCTTTCCTTTTGCCACAAAGTGCTGCAGGGAGATCTGGGCTTACTTCCGGCCCTGGAATCGGCAGACTGGCCAAAAGTGCGGGCCAAGCTGGGCACTTTGGATTTTCTGGGTGAAGGGGCTTTCTTCTTTTTTGCCACCGGAGATCTTCTAAGGTTCCAAAGGAGCGCTTGCGAAAGCTCCAAACTTTAAATAGCCTTGACAGACCAGTTACGTCTCCATCAGCACCGGGCTGACAGAAAGGGATTCTACGAGTACAAACTATCCCAATGCTTTCTTCGATCCACAGGTTGGCAAGAGAAAGCCAAACCATACAACAGTCATCCTACATCTCGCGTTCTCAGTAAATGCAAATGCTGAAAAGCACTGAAAAGATGGACAAGCATTACTACGTCAGACAAGAATCATCGCAGCAAGCATGAGAACGGATCTGGTGCACAGCATTCGTATTAACCAAGTCACGGCACTTGGTGCATCGGTCATGCACCAGAACCGACGCCATCACATTAAAAATAACGGTTCCAGATCACCCACGCACGCATTTGTCCGCTAAGTACATGAATTAAAGCATAGTAGCGACATACGGCACACATCCAACAGTTCTGCAGTAACCGTGATCGGCTCACCACGGAATGACCTGCAACCCTCGGGCCTACGCCCTATGAACATGTATAACTTGACCAAAAAAAATTTCAAGTGGCAATGCTATCTTCATTATTACTATATCACGGTTCCACACTGTTGTTCCTGACAACACAAAGAAATCAACATGCAGGAGTGTACACACATTTCATCAGGAACAGGAAAATACAGTGTCTGCACGAACTTCCCGTCTGACTGAACAGTGCTCTGGTTCCCTCAGGTGTGCACAAAATGAGCTGGTAACAATCACTACAGACAGCACAACAGTAAAGCATATTATCTCTCAACTGGATTGATGGCACGTTTCGCAAGTAACAGAAGTCATTCCGTCATCCGAGAAAAAAAAACTGTAAAACAAAGAAGACAGACTTAGTGCTGCAGTCACATCTCGCGATCAAAGAATTCGTCAAGAACTGTACACAAGATGCGCATGAGGAAAGCATCAGTTTCTCTGGCACTGTCAGGGTCTTTCAGTGGCCAACTGCAGAATACATGGTCCTGCTGAATCACATCCCACATTCCAGCTATACTTGGCGGCAAGAATGATGGTCTTGTGGGATCAGATTCACAACAGGCTGACAGGAAATGGGGGGTCACTCCACCATCCAGTGCGACTCACCAGCCTCAGATAGTGTAGCTTGACCCACCGCAATGACACGCAAAGTCAAATAAAGTTCTTCAGTGTGAACCAGGCCCATCATCAGTCACACTCCAGGGGCCATTGTCCCACCGACAACACAAGACACGATGAAGAGTTTCAACATAGCAAAAACATGGCTCATAACACCGACGATTACAAGAGAAGGCTCAGATGTGTACGCCACCCAGCTCCTTCCGCCATAAAGAAAACTACAACAGACTGCATGACAGCAAATACCTGTAACCACCAACGACCACCTCTTCATCAGCGACAAACCAGCGAAAAAAAATTCCCTTTTGGACACTGATTCCGTACTTTGCAAGTACCCCTGCAAGATGGTTCCTGGGCCTAAAAAGGAACTTTATTATGAATTTTTCGCGACCAATGGGACAACCATTTCCCAATGTACGGACAGATCATTTTCCATCCCAACACGGGTCTAGACCGTAATTTCATCCGCGATTTCGTGGTGGCAGATGTCCAGAACACCCTCAAAGTGAACTTCCTCACCTATTTTCGTCTGTATGTCGATTACCGAAAAAAACTCCTTGCTGAACAATTGCAGCAGATCAATTCCCGCACAAGGCAAACCCAGGCATGAAAAGATAGGTGGCGTGCACCCGTTGACGAGAAATTCCACAGGAATTCAAGGTAACATAAGACACAGAAGCATCCTTGACATCAGGACGACACCAGGCCCCGTAACCTCTCAAGGGCGTCGTGAAGACCATGACCGGATGACAGTTGCCAAAGCATAGTAGCAATGCCTTTACGGGATGACAGATTTCAGCATTCATTATGATCAGGGTCAAATGCCCCACACCGCGAGCAAAAGACAATGGTTGGCTTTCGTCTGGTGACCACCGAGGCCCCCAACCATCCAGTACACTATCAGTCAAATCCATGAATACAGCCACCATCCTGTCGGATGTGCATTTTCCAAGACTGAAGTGGTGATGGCCTACCACCAAAATCCCTACCAACCGACATACAAAAAATATCACGAAGCCTTAGGGCTGTTCGAGGTTCCATTCAGATCACTTAGATTAAGGAACGCGGAAGTTCCAATGGCTCAAAGACATCTTACGAGACTTCAACCTCTGCATCGTGTACTTGAACAACACGGGTCTCATCCGTCACCACAGGAACATGGATATTTGAAAAAAAAACTCCCGGAAAAGTTCGCAAGCATTATAAGAAAGAGTTGCACATCTAGAGACTTGCCTTCCACTACCTCACGCAGCGGCCATTTAGACACCATTACGCATCCTCGACAGTATCAGAGCCAAAGGTTGTAACATATCAGCTGGAAACAACAGCTTTGGATGGCATTCGATAAGTGCAAGGACACAGCTTGACTTGGACAGCATTCCATAGGTGCAAGACGACAGCTTCTCACTATCTGTGAAGCCGTGAAACATTTCAGTCACATGCTGAAAGCCAGCCACTCTATCACTTTCGCCGACCCCGAGCTGAAAATCTTCGTATTCAAACAGAAGAAAGACAAACGTTTGCCATGGCAGATTTACCACTGGATTACATCTCCCAGTTCATGATGGATATTCACCACATATATAGCCAAAATAATGTGCTGCTTACATACTCCGCGTCGAGGCCACCACAGCATCAATAACACACGATACACCTGCTACAAACCAAGATGACTCAACAATTTATGAACGTTTGAGCATGGGAATTCTGCTCCATGGCTTGAAGAAATCACATTCCGGGTCCCAGAGTCGAGTTCTACTGTGACACATCTAGTGCAAACACTCAGCCGTACATCTCGGCACCACTGTGACGGCAGATATTCGAATTTGTGAACGATCTGAATCAAGCTGACAAAAAGGCAGAAGATAAACGGTTTCCCAGCCTTCCGTAACGCCAGGCATCCATAATGAATACCGAACGTAGGCAAGAGACTGTCAGCCCTGTCACAGCTTGAGGGTCTCCCGACACACGGTCACCTACTAGGCGACTTCACATTGCCAGCAGCCCACTTGCTGTAGGTCCATGTCAACCACACTGGGCCCTTACTGCCTTCAGCAAGATTGACGTACTGTCTGAAAGCATAAGAATATTTCACGCACTGGGCGGAAGCCATCGCAACAATAAACAAGGTACACGCCCTGTTGTGTGGCTCTTCCCATACTGGCTGCCGTCAATTCATCTCCACAGGTCAAGGGCGACAAATTGAGCCTGAACGTTTCCAGGCACTGGCGAAACTATGCGTAATATAGGTGCCGCTCACAAGGGCACATCATCCCGCAGCCAACGGCCTTGTGGATCGCTTCTATTGGACACTGAAAGTCAGCATGTACAACACAAGGAACAGACGACCAACCCATCGCGCATAGTCCGTGGAATCCGAGTGTACATTGAAAACCTACACGCATCCCATGGCCGAAATTGTACCCGGTGAAACCCTGTGCATCCTCTGTGGGCTGCACACTCAAATCATGGCCACTGTGGTGTCACCGCAACTCACCCATCAGCCCCACCACCAAACAAAGCAGCACAGCACAGTTCCGGCAATGCGTCATGTATCTCTACCTATATGCTTGAACAAGGACTTGAAATAATCCGCAAGTGTTTCAGCGACAGGACCAAACACGCCGAGCACTGGACCATTTTACAGCGGCCTAAAGTCATCACACGCACAGAAAAGACAACCCTCCATGCATGGCACGATGACCGTAACAGCAGACGGGGTTGAACCAGGTTACATCTCAAACGAGACTGCCACCATCAGACCACCGACAGTACCACAACCTCCACTTCCAGCATCCCTGGATGTGACACCAGCTGTGTAAACGACACGCCCTCTTTGCCGCGTCCGCTTCACGACATGCTACGACACCTACACAGCTATGTCCGCTGTGTGGTGATATGACAAGATTTATCACTCCGTGCTGAAATATCGAGGCCTGTAATACTAAAAGCATCGTCGCTTGCATCACACTTGTTGTAAAAAGAGCAATGAGCGAGATCGAGTGGCCTCTGGGTTGGCAATACCAACGCATCATCATTCACCCCACTGCCACCACAATGGTCAGAACCTGCCACTTGCAGACACCTGTTGCTGAAGGTGTGTAAGAATACAGGCATCAATCACGTCACTGGGAAACGTTCATTGGGCAGTCGCAAGCAGCATCACAATCGCATAAATATAGTGGCTTGGGACCATCCAGGCAAGCTCAGGCATGGCGGCTTTAATCGTGGGTCTAACCTTAGGCCTGAACACTCGGTTTTTAAATCCCAGACAGTCTTCCAGCTGAAGTTCTGCCCCCCCCCCCGTAAGGGCCTACTGCAGCTTGAGCAATGGTCCTCAGTTTGTCCACGTCGAGGACCTTACCACCAATGGGAAATTTGTTTAGCCTAAGTGCAATCCCGTTACAGTTGAAGGTGTCTGTTACCAATCCTGGCGATGTTGTCACACGCGCGAATGGTTAAACTGAACGAGGGACAACATGCGCAAGCCACCGCCCTTATACTTAGCTTTTAGGTTGGATTGTTGGTTGATAGTCATCCAGGCAAGCATCCCTTAGCCAAGAAGCAAACGAAATCAAGCAGTCGACGCAGCAACAAATGGAATGCCGCCAACTTTTCGGCAATAGCCGTAACTGGCTCACCAGGAAACGTCCAGTGCAACCAAGGGCCCATGCACTATGATCCTGTATATGTTTATCAAAAATACACTGTAATCGTGGGTTGTAGTTATCACTGAAACTTCTACAATGTCCCAACAATGAATAATGTTCGGGAGTATTTCAAGAACAATACCTGAAATAAAGGATCCTATTGCTACTCCCGTACTTGACCCACAGAATTTATTGCAACAGTAGAATTAATTTTGGCTAATATGGAATTCAATGATGATTTGAGATCTGCACACGTCTGAAATGTTACGCGCATGTAACATCCCAGAAGAGCGAAGATCTCTTACCGTAGCAAAACCTTTAGTCACACATCTTAATGATGTTATTAAATATTTTTATCGACATTATGTTTGTGATATGTAGACATTCATTAACTGTTATGTTTATACACTTATGGATCGTCTATGAACAGTGTCGTCAGCTTGCTTGTTGTGTCAATATGTAGTGTTGTTATGTCATGTGTGATTTGTAAAAAGGAGTATGATGAATAAGTGCTAAGGATTCCCAATAATGTTTGTAACTGTGCTCTGAATGTCCCTCACGCCACAATCACTGAATAACTCTGCACTCCTGAATGAAAAATTACTGACAAAACGTCTGGAAAGTCAGATACAGGTGAAAATGTGTCAAGGCAGCTGCAAATTACACAAATTCAGCACACATATTATAACCTCTCAAAAAACTTAAACAACTTTCAATTTCTACGCTTTTAAATACTTTCCAGCTTAAGTTCGATTTTTCAGCACGTTAGACAGCGTCTTAGAGAGTTTTACTGTACTTAATAAACCACAACAACAGTTCCAATCTCACAACATGAACGAAACTACACATCGTACTTGCACCTATAACTCAGGAAGGTGAAGGCAGGACTCACCTTGTTCCTTCGTGGAGTGAACCATCTCCCTCCTTCTCTTCATTGATGATCTGACTGGAAGAGCAAAACTTTGCATTAATGTTGGTGTGGCAGTGTAATATAATAACAGATACAAGTACTTCGATTGTGAACTTAGGCATGCAAGTGCACAGAAGGAAAATGAAAAATAGTAGCATATAGCAGGAAAGAGGTAGCAGCCAGGAAGAACCATGCTGAAAATATGCACATCCACCATTCTATTTTGTACACAGTGTAGCAAAATTATCATAGGCTCACTTGTCCCTCATTTTACTATCCTCATTAGTTGCTGAAAAATGTAAATATGGTGCGTCGCACATGTAAGATTATATACCGTCTAAGTAGAATTGCCGTTGGTTTTTACCAAGCCATTTTCATCACCTGTTTTGTGTAAAACATTCATGGCATAGTACAAAAACCAATGTCTCTATATGGTGCAACAGGCTCATGGTAGGATTACAACACTACTGTTGCCTCTCCTGTACTGCACATGCCAGTTAAAACCTGTGAATTCAGATATTTCTGACCACAATCTGAACACCTGCGTGTGACATGTAGGTAGAAATATTGTGTAGGCGACTTGTTTCCTATCATGCCAAGAAAGATACACGACACTTCAATACTAACCAACAAACTTTCATTCACCCCGTCCAATAAAAATCAAGGGGTCTGAAATTTTATAAGCCATGCTCAGGAAGCGACATAATGTACAGCTGTCATTATTACAATCGTTCGTAGGTTCCATCTATTTGACAATTCACGGCATTTCTCTTGTCTTCCATTAATTTCAATCATTCACGAAAGAAATACATTGACCAAAGACAGGAATAAGTTTGCTTGATTTGAAGTTATAACATGAGTAAACCTTCATTAATTTTCCGAGGTGTGCGGCTAGCTACCTCTGCTGCAAAGGTCTGATATTGCAAACAGTGCATTCATTATCCATACTCACTTTCAGCTGAGTGCCTTAACGCACGATACCAGTATTCGTCGGACAAAATATACTGGTTCGAGTCTCGGCATATAGTCTTCTTTGCATTTGTCGTATTCTCACAAACACTAAATTAAACTGTGCAGTTACACGTAATATTTAATTATGTTTCACACATTCCCTATGCTGCACTGGCAAGGCTAGAAATGTGAGTGACGCAGACATTTCTGTTATTTTTTCATAATTTGTTTACTGGCCTTCTAATTTAAAAGGTTCATGTTCGAATGTGACTTGGACTGGGCATCTCATATTGTTTGGTGCTTGCAAGCCGTAGTGAGCAATGAGACCTGACATTGGGCTGCACAATTTGGAAAATGCACAGAAAGAAAAACTTAGTGCAGGATGGGCACCTGGTTCGATGGTGGTTTTACCCTCACCCTAGTTGCACGACAGTCAAAGTCAGTGCGATGGAGGGGTGGGTGAGTTAAGACCTCAAAGGCGTAAATTTAGCTTGCCACCCTCATAATTCATCATTCCGTGTGCCACGCCAGTAGCCAATTTAATGTTTTAAAGTGTTTAGAAGTTTTAACTGGCTACACTTATTTGATATGAAACCCGAAATGTGTTTGTAATAATAATAACAATAACAATAACAATAATAATAATAATAAT
>Ga0131853_10012220_pt1 | contig 15721 bp, 6 predicted proteins | sample TergutLab28metaG_FD_92764 | JGI IMG/M metagenome (GOLD analysis project Ga0131853, IMG submission 92764) | Labiotermes labralis P1 segment gut microbial communities from Petit-Saut dam, French Guiana - Lab288 P1 (version 2) (version 2) | ecosystem: Host-associated > Arthropoda: Insects >...
ACTACTACCACTACTACTAGTAGTGCTATTTCTACTACTACTACTATTACTACTACTACTACTACAATACTTACACTACAAGTGAAATTACTACAACAACCACTATAACACTTACACTACTCCTGATAATATTACAACCACTACTACTACTATTACTACTACTACTAATATAATACTTATACTACTAATGATACTGTTACTACCAATAATAAGTAAGAGTAAAAGAATTTATTTTTTCGTATTGCGTTGTTTCTCATATTTCAGTCAAATTGAAACATCACAACATTGAGTAGCATCCCGAGGAAAATTCCATGCAAAGCAAGATTTTGATAAGTTTACCTGTTGTATGCCAGTCAAAATGATTATATAATTTGTAATGTAGGATAAAATATGGTACCTGCAAAGGATGCCTACATATAACAAAGTACATTTGCGACCGTTTATCAAAGAATGCGCGCCGACATAGCCCCTCAGGAAGAAACTGTACGATATGTACAGACTGACTGTAACATGTCATGTTCAGCACATGTTATCACAGCAGCACACTTTCTGCTGCTGTGCAGCCAGTCGAAACTACAGCACGCAGAGTGGAAGTGTGGCAACACAGCAGCATTGCTCTATCCCCTCGACATTATGCAACCTGTATGCGACTTCCAGAACAGAGGTACTTTCCACAGTTCGTGAACTCCACTTTTGTAAGAAGAATACATGAATATAAGAGCTCGGAGCGCTGCAGAGAATGCTAACTGCTTGGCGCACGCGGTTTTAATAACTGCCATTTTGTGATTCCTGCAGGGTTGTCCAAAATGAATTATCGGATATCGCGTCTTACCCCACATGTTGTTTCTCTCTATGCGAAGAAAATATAGGCAACGAAGTCCAGAATCGCAGGGCAAAGGTCCAAACTGAAGCTCATCCTGTAACCTGCCACGAGGGTACAGAGGGGAGAACGCAGGTACAGCAATACCCTTCTTGTACCTCGGCGCTAGATTGGGGCAGGTGGTCAATGCCATGCCCTGGCCACTTTGCCCCCGGGAAACAGACCTGCACCCCCTGTACAAGAGCTTGGTTGAGCCTCGTAGCAGGTACGGACGGACGAGGAAATCTACGCCCCCAGCGGAGTTCCAACCCCGAACCGTCGAGCTCGTAGCGAGTCGCCATACCGACTACGCTATCCAGTAGTAGGAGTTAGGTATGTTAACACTTACAGTCGAACACAACTATATTTGTTTTTTAATACACAGGAATTTACAACAACGACATGTTTCGGCCCTATATGTGGGCCATCATCAGGTTGTGGTTAGACTTTCAGCTTAGGCTATAGTAGCATGCGTGTAGTGGTCCTGGGGCGTAATGCAACGGGTTCGAGATCTCATTACGCCCCAAAACCACAACACGTATGCTAGTATAGCCTAAGCTGAAAGTCCAACCACACCCTGATGATGGCCCACATACTTACTTACTTACTTACTTACTCCATGGTGCAGCGTCCTTCTTGTGAAGCTAACTGGTTTGCAACTAGTCAAGAAATTCCCCGCATTTCACGGAACCCCAAGGTTCATTACTCACAAGCGTCCTCCACCTATCTCTATCCTGGGCCAGCCCAATCCAGTTCATATACCCACATCCTACCTCCTGGAGATCCATCCTAATATTATTCGCCCTTCTTCGCCTAGGCCTCCCCAGTGGTCTCTTTCCCTCCGGCTTCCCCACCAAGACCCTATACACCCCCCCCCCACATATAGGGCCGAAACACGTCGTTGTTGTAAACTCCTGTATATTGAAAAAGAAATATAGTTGTGTTCGACTGTAAGTGTTAACGTACCTAACTCCTACTATTGTACAAAACACAACGTGGATGACGCACATTAGAAACCCTATCCAGGTTGCCCATACTGCAAGGCACAGTAAGCTATTTGCACACTGCTGAAACGTTACATGCAATTATGTAAGTGAAATATTTGAAAGTATCAAATCAATCCCATCATTTAATCCATAACCCACCCAGTTAAACCACTTCACAAATATATCTCTAAAATGTACTTTAATATTATCCTCCAATATACAGCAGTCAGAGTTCGAGGCTGGCTTGGCTTGTGCCATCAACTGGAAATGAACCTATGCCTGTTGCAAGTCAGAGTCAATGGAACGTGTTATCCACGTTCGTCAATAGAACCAGTAACACAGCCTGTTAACTCTGCACAGGCCTGCATCTGTATCCGGTTCTTGCGCTTCAAGTGTCCGATACTCTGCCGGCATGCAAATGTTACTCGGGGTGCCTTTCTGTTGATATTTCTCGCCGCACACATAAAGAATATCTGATACTTCCATTGGGTAAACGTACTTCGCGAAAGTTACTGTGGAGTGGACGACCCACTTGCTTCTATTCTGAAGGATCTGGGATCGAATCTATGCCAAAATACTTTTTATTCTGCGGCATTTTTCTTTATCTCCCTCTGATGTTTTCTTCTACATTTTTTAATTCAACATAAAAATAATTCTACCATTTTATGCCAAACAAAAATTGTTGTTAACTGATCCAGAATCAATCAAGTTCTAAACTCATCTGTTAAAGCCATCCCTGTACAGGCCTCGACATGCCCTAAGGATTCTAGGAAGGCTGAGACTGCCAGATTTAAAGACAATCCGCACATGAAGACGGTAAGTTGGTCAGCCCTGTGCACTGGCCGCCTTTACGCCACAGTAAATATTCCTGGTATTGATTCTGTAAGAGGCCGAATAGACCCAAGGAAGGATCATTCCAGTGACATCATCGGGAATCGAACACGCATCCTTCCGGCTTGTAGTGCAGTGTCTCAAAAAATTGCTTCACCTCTTGCCCCACAAAATCCGACTGTTGATTAAGCTAAACTGCAAATTCCCTTTAAACTTCGAGATCTGTAATGACCACTGAACGTACACTGCGAGGTTTCACAGCATTTGTTCATAGAAATACAACTGTTGCTGTTACTAACCACCATGCCATGAAGGCATAAGAGAGGCAAAGGTAAAGCAGTCCCATTACAGGCCAACACAGGCAGAGGGTTCTTGGGAAGTTAAGGTTCCCATATTTCGTGACAATGGCACCACAGGATGGTGGTAGGTTGTCAGCCCTACGCACCGGCCGCCTTTACCGCCAGGAAATATTCCTGGTACTCATTTCTGTTAGAGGCTGGGTAGACCCCAGGGCCATAGTGCGATCGGAAGGATTATGTCAATGAAAAATCCAATGACACCAGCTGGGATCGAACCAGCGACTTTCCGATTTGTAGCACAGCGCCTTAACCACTGTGCTACCGCGGTCCCACATAAGAGAGACACTCTAAGCAAAACGTAACATTGTTGAGCGTTCGCATAAGCATTGTTGCGGCCGAAAAGCAATAAGTATTAAATATTATGTGTGTGTGCCTGCATTCTTGCCTTACCTTAAGTTATCCGGCAAGCAAAGCAAATACCTTATGCACCGTTCACATTGCCATCTGTAACACGTCCACTTCTACCATACATTTCAACGTTATATCACAAATGGCACGATGTTCCAAAATGTCTTATAAAACGTAATATGTGTGTTTTGATTTTCTCCACAGATTTGTTGGAAACAATTCTCATTTTGAGAAAAATTCTGCCAGAAATTTATCATAAATGTATACAGGTACTCACGTAAAGTACCCGTTATTCTTGTCAGATTTTAACAAACCCTGAATTTTATGACCTGATTTTCGTAAAATCACAAGATGTAAAATTTTATAAAAATTCGTCCAGTGGGAGCCGAGTTCAATGCGGACAGACGGACGGACACATACGAAGAAGCTAAAACTCTCTTTTAGCAATTTTGCGAACAAACCTAAAATGAATGATTTAAAACTTCAATGATTCCTAAAAGAGGATATCAGGCGCTTCCGTCTCTCTAATCCGGAGGAAAGAGTCGCCTTTCCCAACAGAATGCGCGCTCGTGTTGGTCCCAGAACCTGACTGGTATATGGTTACTACTGCCGTGATCCGAAGTGCAGTTCTCCGGAGAACAGTTATCAGCCGAATTATCTTTGCTCACAGAAAAAAGAAACTCTAGACGAAGAAAAGAGAATTCATACATGAAATACGTAGTATCATATTCATTAAATAGAAAACTATTGCTTTATAGTTATTAGAAACAGTTAATTTACACGCTGAAACAAGTTAAGCTGTAGATTAGAGAAGTGTTAGACGCAACAGATTTGAGGCAAAAGTTTTTGGTATCTGAGTCCTGACCAGGACTCTTATCTAATACGTAGGCAATAAGGCAACTTGTCCAAACTTTCCTCTATCCAGGGATTACTGCAGCATGTTATTTGATGTACAGCCACTTTACCCAGTGCGTTAGCTGAACTCCACTGTTACAGCCCAAGTTGTAACACAAAATCTATACTCCAGCCTTCGTTCCTCGCTGCTATTTCAAATACTCTAAGATAATGCCGCACCTTAAAGATGACTAAACTCTTCTCAGCCTCCTATGCAAGCCTCGAGAAGTCTGTTCTTCCTTTCGTCGAAAAAGGCAAGTTTTAGATAAGATCCTTACGCCTTCTGTCTTCCAGTATTTCACACACTGTCCAATTGTACAAGAAGAGATATTTCACCTTTTCCTGTAAGAATTTCGACGTGAAACAGGGTTGTGTAACAGTAGTAGCACTCACCTACGTATGTATACATGTATTACTATCATTATTATTATTATTTACTGCAGTTGAGTTTTCACTCGGTGGTAGTAGTCATAGTAACAAATAAGAATGCATATACATAAAGGAAGCAATTAAAAAAACACAGTACAAACAATACAAAACACAGTAAATATAAGTACACATATTACAAAAACACCCACACAATTACCAAAACACCTACACAATTGTCAAAACACCCACACATTACAAAATAAGTTAAAATAACCACAGGAAAAGTTGCACACTATGTATGTATTATATATGTATGTATGTATGTATATATATGCCTGCCTGCCTTCCCGCCCATCCATCCATCCTTCCATACATCGATCCTTCCATCCATCCTTCCTTCCATCCATCCATCCATCCATCTCCATATCTATCTCTATCTATCTGTACCTATCTATTTATAACTATCTATGTATATATCTTAACCATGTATCTGTCTGCCTATCCATCCATCCATCCTTTCGCCCATCCAGTTTTCCTCGTACAATAGTCCACCGGTTTTTGGTACTCAGTTGCTCTTGGCCTTAGTTGCCGGTTTATTCGGTAGTATTTATCTAGAGATATCACCTGTGAATTTTCACCAATTTACTGGCTTACCAGACCAAGAATAACTAAAGGTCGAGCACTCTGCACACTAAAAAGCTCCATTCCAAATACTTCGGGACTCCGAAAGTGCTGATATATATATATATATATATATACGTACTTTCATAAATTATTAGTTTTACTATAATGTTAATTTCAGACGCATAAATCAGAAGTAACCCTACTTTCAACCCCTCGAAGACTGAAATCAATCTAAAATATATAGAAACCTTCAGCATATACCTCACAGAGAACACAGTCCGTGTCAATTACAAAGAAAAATCCTTCAATATTTTAAGGTAAATCATTGGTGTTTATTGTTTATAGGTACAATATCTTACGTGATGTTACGGTTGGTAGTTAGTAACAATTAACGCCTTGTTCTGGAAAAAATACAATTTGCTGAAATGTGTATTGGCTGCTCACCTGCAAGCAGCATCTGCTAAAGACAGTATTGGCCGCGTTAGGGACTTATAGGCCTAAAATATTAGGGCAACTTTACTGTTCACAGGACAGGGCTATTACGAATGGAATTATATTTCCAATCCTGAAGAATGACTAAGGCAAACAGACGAAGCGGGAGGGGGGTGTAGTTAGAAACAGTACATTTATTGTGCGAGGAGGTGGGAATTTATTGTTGTGAAGGTCTCCAATCTGAGCCCGCTCGTCCTTCTGGTAATTACGTGTACATGTACACTCTAGGCAAAATGCAATGTTCTGTCTTTATATTAGAGTAGGCAGCACAAATGGTTACAAATGGTCACAAATGGTCTTAAATTTATTAAGGTAAGTTTGTGGTTTAGTTTATGTGACAACCCTCATTCAATAACTGTGTTACTCTGGGAATCAGAAAGTTATATTCACGACGTTTAGCACCGTGCATGTGTTGTTCCATATTGTGACGTACGAATACGTCACCGCTGTTTCGAAGAAACTTACTACTTCCAACATGTAACTCGCAGTGAATGCAGTTGCAAGTACAAGACGACACAAGCCAGCAGACACTGCACACTACGTGCAAATTGTTTCATTAAGTACATGCAAATACTCTCCAAACTGTCTCCAATCTCTGTCTCCACAATTACATTCTTTCAACCTCTCACGGCCAAACTCCTCCTCTCGCGTGTATTCCTAACCACTATTCCTGCATTGTTGCTATTTATCCTAATTTATACCAGAAACCACAAAGTAATTCTATTCCCACAATCTGCGGTTGCAGGCGTTTAAGTTCCAAACCTCTAAATGAACACGCGGTCGTTGGCGAAAGCAAAGCAGCGGAGAATTAATTTGCACAAAACCAGTAACTTTCCTTCTTCTGGTTCAAGGAAATTTGTCACTACAGATTTTCTATTAGGGCTTCAAGTTAATGAAGAATGACATCCCTATTCGCAAATTGTTCTCTACCACATATAGTAGACTGATAGAGAAAATAAAATTATGGCGATAGCATATAAGGATTTGGTGGAGAAAACTGAAGGAAAGAGACAAATTGGAAGATATGGCATAGACGGAAAAATAATACAATGCATTTTCAAAGACGTAGGATTGAAGTAGTGTGGACTGTACTCATCTGGTTCACGATGGGGATAAATGGGTAGGTGTTGTAATCCAGGTAAGGGTACACGACATTCCTTGACTAGCTTAGGAACTACCAGTATCTCAGGCAGCACCAATCTGCGTGAAGCTTATTAGTTAAATGACTATTGAGTTTGATGTGTGTTTGACCGTGCATCATTGCGATAACTGAAGAATAAAAACCAACTAGATGCCACTTAATATTTTATTGTACTTCTTATAGGCTCAACATGTTTCGGGCATTACTATGCCCATCATCAGGAGCTCAGGACCATGATGCTGATTACCACATTGGTCGTTTCGTTCTTGGTTTGTTGTAGGTTGGAGGTTAGGTGCGGTTAGGCTGGAGTAGTGTCCGGGTTGCAGCCCGGACACTACTCCAGTCTAACCGCACCTAACCTCCAACCTACAGCAAACCAAGAATGACACGACCAATGTGGTAATCAACATTATAGTCGCGAGCTCTTGATGATGGGCATAGTAGTGCCCAGAACATGTTGAGCCTATAAGAAGTACAATAAAATAGTAAGTGGCATCTAGTTGACTGTTGAGTTATTTACGTAATGATAGTAAAATTAACTGGTCGTGGTTATTGGAAGGTCGTTAGTCCGATCCCGTTTTGAAGAAAGGGATGACGGGCACGAAGAACATCTGGCAGGAGAGCCGGTAACTCTGCCAAGATACGAACCATGTGCCTCCTGAATACAACTACACAACACTGCAACTACAAGAATCCACTCATAAATGTTGTTATATGTTCAAGTTAAAATTTCTGTCCACTTGAAAATAAAACCGATCAGAGCAGAATGTGCAGCCGAAAGGTTGTTGTTTGTATCCAATGAAGGGCTGCATGGCATCGAGTGGAATGGAAAGAAAATAACTGATTGTGACTTGGAGAAAAATGGCAACAACATAATCAAACACTTATGAAAAACCACTACAACCCATAATATACACAGCAGGTAACATGCCAAGATTCAAATGGGGCTTTACTTACTTACTCACTCCATGGTGCAGAGTCCTTCTTGAAAAGCTAACTGGTTTGCAACTAGTCAAGTAATTCCCCGCATTTCACGGAACCCGAAGGTTCATTACCGCATTCACAAGCGTCCACCACCTGTCTCTGTCCTGGGCCAGCCCAATCCAGTCCATATACCCACATCCAACCTCCTGAAGATCCATCCTAATATTATCCACCCATCTACTCTCAGGTCTCCCCTGTGGTCTCTTTCCCTCCGGTTTCCCCACCAAGACCCTATACACCCCCCTCTCCTCACCCATACGTGCCACATGCCCAGCCCATCTCATTTTACTCGATTTTATCACCCGCACAATATTGGGTGAGGAATACAAATCATTTAGCTCCTCGTTATGCAATCTCCTCCATTCCCCCGTTACCTCGTCCCTCCTAGGTCCAAATATTCTCCTCAACATCATGTTCTCAAACACCCTCAGCCTCCTTTCATCCCGCAATGTCAACGACCAAGTTTCACACACATACAAAACAACAGGCAAAATTATAGTTCTATATATCTTGATCTTTAAATTTTTGGATAGCAAACTGGAAGACAAAATAATCTGCACCGAATGATAACAAGCATTTCCTGACCTCAGTCTGCTCTTAATGGGGCTTTAGTATGAATTATTATGTTGTTTTGGTTTAAAAATTCTCAACCTATAGATGCTTTCGAACTACATTGTTTGTGTACCGTCAAGGTTTAAGACAACCGATGGGTGATGAAATAAAAGTAGTTCAGACTACGTGTTGGTGACGCGTTCTGAGGTTCAATTGTACAATTAGCTCTAATTAATCAGGGAAGGCAACGAAAATACCTCGATAAAAGCAGCGTTCTCTGACCACAGTTTCGAACTTCTGACACCCCAAAAAGAAACGGAAATTCTCACTGAAACATTATTACGAATATCGCGACTTTAATCCAGAATAATCCAAGTTTATCTTCAGAACACTTAAATTATGCAACACTTCCAAGAAACTTCGTAATTTAAATAATTTCCTTAAAAAACTTAATTGATTAATGAGTTTAAACAATAGCTAAGGTGGGCCCGGTAGCTCAGTCGGTATAGTGGCTGGCTACGGGTTGGACGGTCCGGGATCGAATCTCGGTGGGGGGCGAGATTTTCCGCACCTGTCCAGACCGGCCCTGGGGCCCACCCAGCCTCCTGTACAATGGGTACCGGGTCTTTCCCCGGGGGTACAGGCGGCTGGGGCGTGGGACTGACACCCCCATCTAGTGCCGACGTCCTAGAAAGAGTAGAGCTATACCTCTACTCACCCTAAGGGCCTTCGTGGCTTATAAATACGGGTGAAACCTACCTACATAGTAGCTAAGCATACTTCAGTCTGTTTCACACTATATTCTTCATTTCGCGAAACGAATGTTTGTACCAGACAAAATGATTCGTTGTGACAGTCGACCATATTTAAAATTGAAGGTTAAGCCGAACTGTGAGCGGGATCAACACATCACAGTTACAAATCTGTTACTGTCACCACGTTTCAGTATCACGTCAGATTTTCTGTGCGCGATACCTTGACGGCATGATGGTACAGATTATCGAATGAAACCATGGCGTCATCTTCACACGTTGATGCCAATCAGCATGGAACGCTGGCCTAATCCATAGCGATGGGAGATCCTATTCACAGTGGGGTGGGGGGGGGGTGGTGTCGCAGTACCCTGACAACGACGATATTCGGATAACAAATCAAAGCTCCTGACAGCAAAAACGAATGGAAAAAAGTTCTGTCACAAGGGTCATTGTAAAATTTGAAGAGAACCATATGCAACACGAAATATGCAATTTAAACCGTTTAAAGCCCAGTTATTACCATATGGAGCACAAGATGTAACATAAACAAGATAGGAAATGCGTGCGTAACTTCACATTGAGGTGCATTCGTGCAACCACTATTGCATTGAAAAGCAATGAGTATTACATATTCTGAGTGTGTGTTTGTAGTCTTAGTTATCCTGTATGATTTCACGTTCATAGGACCGTGCATTGTAATATATTTCTATAGTAAAACCAAATAGATGCACCGATGTCTCAAATTTATTTTATTTTGGAATGACACTACATGTTCCGGACGGTCTTTCCGTCCATCATCAGGAGTTCAAGACTGTACATACAGCAACCAAACAGATACTGCTGTCTGCTTGCTGGCTTCCGCTAGCAAGCAGACAGCAGTATCTGTTTGACATATGACTATTGCTATATGTACAGTCTTGAACTCCTGATGATGGACGGAAAGACCGTCCGAAGCATGTAGAGTGTCATTCCGAAATAAAATAAATTCGAGACATTGGTGCATCTAGTTGGTTTTACTATAGAAATTATCCAGTATGCAATGGGTATGCGACATATTGTTATCAGTGGCCTGTCCGGCTCTACACAATTCTTTTATCTTATCTCACAAACGACACGATTAAAAAAAATAAGTATGAACATTAGATGTGTTTCGTGATTTTCTCTACAACGTTTGTCTGAAACATATCTTATTGTAAGTAGAACTGAGCGAGATATGATCGGAAACCTACATCGGTCTTCATGTAAATTATCCGTAATTCTTGTTAGATTCTAATGAAACTCGAATTTTCTAGCAGATTTTGGAAATATACTCAAATATCAAATGTCATGAAATTCCGTCTCGTGGGAGCCGACTTGTCCCATGCGGACGGACAGACACACAGACAGATACGACGAAGCTAATAGACGCTTCGCAATTTTTCGAACGCGCCTAAAAGTGTCTCCGTTCGTCCCACGTGGTATATCTAGGTGTCCTTTATAGCTGTCGTCAAAACACAACAAATATTTCCCTAAGGTGAATAGAGAGAACCAACAAGATGCAACTAATTCGATGTTTATTATCAAACTTTCTATCTCAACATGTTTCGGCCATCATTATGCCCATCATCAGGACAATAAAACCGTGTCCTACTGCATGCGATGTTCTACTTGGGTGTGTAGGCTGTGGTTGGCTGTGGTCTTGTGGAGCTGCGTCGTGAGCTGTGTGCACACAGCATGCAGTAGGACACGGTCTTATTCTGCTGATGATGGGCATAATGATGCCCGAAACATGTTGAGATAGAAAGTTTGATAATAAACATCGAATTAGTTGCATCTTTTTGGTTCTCTCTCTTCACCTTGTGTTCACGATGCACGGTCACAAGAACCTAAAAAATATTTCCCTATACATCAACAAACTTGTTTTAATTAATGAAACACAATGTGTTTATTTCGTGGTACGAGTTGAATCTTTAAATGTAATTCAGGTCAATAATCTGTAAACTGTTATAATTACGATGCCTAACACCTAACGGTTAAAGAAGCCCATTAGTAAGTAAAGTCCATTAGTATGTACCAAAATGGCAGCAAATCACTGGACTCAGTTTCCTACCCATCAGGAAAGATAACTACATAATCCTTGTTCCGATAAAACAGGACCTCCTTGCATATGCTCAAGGGTAATGCATTTGAATCCACAAAATACATTCTCAAGCGTTATATGTCACAACTGGTGTGTATTAGGCTTACCTACCCCATGACTAACGGATGTAACTATTATTGTCGAGCCCCCATCTTCACCCCCAACTCCTCACCTCAGCACCAAACCACAACCAAGTTACACGTTCCTCCAGTAAAATGTGTGTCCATACGAAACACTTCTCTCTGCACACCAAACCCACGACTTGTCATAACAAGCTGCCACATTCTGGGACTAATTACACCTTCATTTGTCTCTAATTACTTCGGCTCCATCCTTCACTCTCGAAGGATGTATTGGTCACGTGACAGCTTCTGCATACTTGCGCATAACTGCCCTTCTTGCAGCTATCAACAAATTTAATAAATGTACGGATAGTGATAAAAATTATTATTATTATCATAATCATCATCATCATCTCCTTTGGCAGGGTATTTATACTTATATTCCTGAGACAAACTATGTCCCTAGGGAATACAGTGTTGCAGCTATTCTGTTGTCACTATTCACGGTGCTTATATCGTTAGTTCCAGTGTTGAATCTATTGTACTTTTACATTAGTACTTTCCGAAGTATGTGTGCAGTGTCCAATATGGCTGTTTTCCATAGTTCCCTCCCTGACTTCATGTTTTCCTGGTTTATTATTATTATTATTATTATTATTGCACTATGATGCGATCTTACGATTCAAATTTATTTCTTGAGACTTCGAAGTTTTCCTTGGTCGTGTACTTGGCCACAGAATGCAATGAGATATGCAGAACAAGAACAACGTGTTCATGGGCAAACTGAACCTTGAAGATGGGATCGATGGTTTGTCCCGAAATGTTTGTGAAAAGATACTAACTAATGCCGGCCAACATCCCAGAAAAGCGAAGACAATAAATAAAAACTTTCCTTCCCTCTCTCTTACTTTCTTAATAGATTTGTATTATTATTATTACCGACACCGGTGGCCGTGCGGTCTAAGGCGTAGGTCTGCGGCCTCTTGATTACTGGGACCGCGGGTTTAAATCCGGCTGAGGACATGGGTTTTCGTCTCTTGCGTTTGTTGTGTTATGTGTAGGTAGCGGCCTGTGGGACGGGCTGGTAACTCGTTCAGAGTAGTCCTACCGATTGTGTGTATCTAGTTGTGTGTGATCTAGAAACGTCAAAACGAGGCGGCCTATTCCCGACCTTGGCTGTAAAGCCACGGAAAAATTATAATAATAATAATTATTATTATTATTATTATTATTTCTTCTTCTAATACAAGGTCCCTTTACCTGGTAATTATCTTCTTCACCCACTAGCACTCTTCCCCACTAGTTTTCCTTTGACATTCAGGGGACCGTGCATCGTGATATATTCTTATAATAAAACCAAAGAGATGCACTAATTTCTCAAATTTATTTTTGGAATAGAACTCTACATGTTTCGGACAGGCTTTCTGTTCATCTCCAGGAGTCTAGCACTGTACACACAGCAATACATACAGATATTGCTGTGTGTACAGAAAGCCTTTCCGAAACATGTAGAGTTCTATTCCAAAAATAAATTTGAAGAAATTGATGCATCTCGTTGGTTTTATTGTAAGAATAGTTTTCCTTGTTTTCTGTGCTGTCCTTTTCGAAGTCCACTGAGCACTCCCCCGCTATTTACAACTACCACTTTATACTTTCAGTGACAATTCCCGTGGCCTTAGTGGTTAATGGCACAATAAAGAGTGTCACGTTCAGCGGTCCTGAATTACTTAAAGATTCTGTACAAATTAAGTATGTCGTTCAGAAACATAGCCTCACGCATTCGTTTCATTGTCCATCTGAACGTTACTTCCCAGACAGTACACTCACATGTTTCCAATGTATGTCCGCCACCAAATTTTATCATTTATGATCACGAAACCGTAAGCCTAAAAGTGTTCTCAAAGCACATATAGTTATGTTACATGTCATAAATACCGCAAAAAAGTTCCACATTTTATAACTTTCATTAAAGTAAAATATTTCTGGACCCCCCCCCCAAAAAAAAAGTAAATAGCGCTAACGTACCTAATAACATAAAATTTTAGAAAACCTAGCTTATCACTAAATTCGGTTTGGTTTTGATATCGGTACTTCAGTGTTTGGGGAACTTCACAAATCATAACAACATTTGGAGCGTAATTTTATCAACAGCTATAGGAAATTTGCATCTTTTAATTTCGCGAACCAGTCAGGCTCTATAGCCACAGTTTAATGCGGCCATTAACACCAGTAAACTAGGTAATTCTATACGTAAATAAGCTGGACACTCTATTAAACGAACGCAGCAAAATTCGATATATTCTAATGGAAAACAGATGATATTTTTTGAGATTTCGGAAGGTACGATTAACAAGAAAAACGAAGTGTGATCTGTTAGATTTAATACCTCAGGTATCTACCGAACTTATCTGACTCCAGTAATTATCGTCTCGACTTTTTGGCACCACATAAGGTTCCTAGGGACAAATACATCACCTGCCTTCATAATCGAACTACCAGTTGATCTTCAACAGACGGTGTTTAGCAGGGCCCCTTAGGGCCACAGATACATCATCGAATCTGTACAATTCCAGTGATTCCACCGCATCGAGCTTTACCGTTTCTGTAGTTTCTCAGTACAGTCTGAAAGCTGACCTCAAAGTAAGCGCATTTTAAGCAACCCTTCCCAAATGAAGAGGACTAACGAGAAAGACTGCGAGAAATTCTTTACTTTGAAGAATGCGGATGGTGCCGCGCGACGTCGCACGGCACCATCCACACCATATACACGACCTACGCAGCGGCTCTCAAGACCACCACCCATCCAAAAACTCGGTGCAGAAAACCATATGCTGTAACTCAACATCTGATGCTCCTGATGATGGGCCTATGTACCCGAAACATGTCGAGCTAAGAATACATCAATAAAATTACCTAGTTGCATCAAGTTAGCATTTCACATTATTTCATGAGAAAGATGCACGGTCAAACAACCCTAAAATTATCGTCTGTTTCAAACAGAGACTAGGATGACAAATTATAATTCGTAAACTCAACCAACTATACCCTACGGAGTTCCAACAAGAACTGTTAAAGCTTATTGCTCTATTTCATAATCGTATAATCTAACTCATCGGTAAGTTGCACTACTGGAACTTCAGTTCAATTTGTAGGTACAGAATCTCAAGCTTTGACGTGCGTCTCAACGAAGAAACAAAACTACCAAATTATTAGCGTGGTTAAGACAACGTGATGAAGGTGATAACGAGGTCAGCCTTGTGTTCCGAGCGCCCGCACACGCCGATTAAGCCTTCCAATTGGAGTACTTACTGTAGAAGTTGCTTTATATGTCTGCTTCCCAACGGGATGTAGTGTCAGACATACTGCAGTCTACACCGCAACACGCCAATTCACTCAGCTACCAACATACGATAACATTTCTAGAATTTAACTGCGAGTGGCAGGTTTCAAAACAGTTAGCCCAACACATTCTGTGCACGACACATTTCGCTTAACAAGGAAATGACACAAACTCTCTTTTTCTACGAGTCACAGGAAAAAATGTAGAACTTTCAAGGCCATTGCTTAAGCAACCCCCAGGGCTAGGGGATATAGTAATGATTTAACACACGTTTTTCCTCTTTGTGCGATCTTATCGATGTGTAAGAAATAACTGTTAGGTTAGACGCTTCAGGAATTTCAACGTTTTCCACAATTGGAATTAACTTCACTCACATCACTGCTGAAATATGGTGAATTGAGGAGGCGTTAAGAAGACATCTAATCACTCTTCCCCTAACACAAAACATTACCACTAACGGTTCTAAGCCATTCGCCCGCTTACTACTCCTACGCATGAAATAAATACTGCACTTCTATCACAAACTTCTGTAATGTTACACGTTACAGTAAGACGTTCTGGGAAAAATTACTGTATTACTTGTCTTCTTTTCCCCCAGGCGGTTTCATTTTGTGAATAATCCTTCCTTTTTATAGAAATGCTGACATTATTAGCATTCATTGATGACACTCCATAAATGATCTGACTTAAGAAATTCACGTTTTGTCACGAGATATTCTGTGCACAAAAAATGAAGTAGACTTTCCTTAGAAGTTTCCATATCAACAGACACAAACGTATGGACACTACACCTATGTCACACTCTTCCTTTCTACGTGTTTCGCAGAAACAAACTTTCAGTTGGAAACAATAAAAGTATTTCTCTTAAACTGCGTAGACATTCTGAAGGAATATTTACTCATCATCATCATGTTCCTGAAGGGTTAGGTGTGTTTCCTGTTCCTTGATCCTCAAGATGAAGTTGGTCCCTCCATCTCTTCCTCGGTCGTCCTATGTTCCTTCGTCC
>Ga0131853_10012223_pt1 | contig 15721 bp, 10 predicted proteins | sample TergutLab28metaG_FD_92764 | JGI IMG/M metagenome (GOLD analysis project Ga0131853, IMG submission 92764) | Labiotermes labralis P1 segment gut microbial communities from Petit-Saut dam, French Guiana - Lab288 P1 (version 2) (version 2) | ecosystem: Host-associated > Arthropoda: Insects >...
AACACACACACACACCACACACACACACACACCCCACACACACACACATACATCCATCCACCCACCCACACACACACACACACACACACACCCACACACCACACCAACACACACACACACACAAACACACATTACGAAACAATATAAAACAACAAAACAAATTAAAATAATAAGGAATACAAACATGGCAAAGGCGAAATAGAAACACAATCGGCGCAGGAAGGAAGACAGAATTCAGAAGAAAATTCAGTCCAGTTTAATGTCGAGGGGATGGCGCAAAAGGGCAAGAAATAAATAACGGGCGGAAGATTGGTATTGGGGCACACGTCAGACGTATAAAACATGCAATACGTCACACTCCAACCCCTACAAAAACCAAAACGATATAAAATGTATGGATTAGCTGCGCATAATTTGATGCTGCCTTCAATTAGTTACTCCACCCTCTGGTCAAACACAGGCAACACGAAATCCCCGACCCAACAGTGAAACTGCCAAGTGTGGGGTTCCCTTCGCGTTGCATCATACCGCCAGTGATGTTTATCTTCCCTGTGGTTATTGAGCAACGATAAGCATTATTAATGCCCGTCTGGTAACGTGACGTGTAGTGACGAGTTGACAGGTGATAGCAAACAGTGACACGGGTTCGAGACCTGGTGACTGAAGGTTAGTGCGATGTTGTCAGTAATCACAGGGAAACAGTGGAGCAAGAGACAGCGGGGAAAGGAAGACGTGGATAACCAGACGATCAAAAAAGAAACGTGTGAAAGAAGAGGACCAATTACAGCAGGCGCTCTCAAAATAACACACGCGGGTCGCTCATAACTGAAAAAGTGCATTCCAAAACCATAACCTGCAATGACGGCAATGAGGGGAAATAAAGGTACAGCTCTACGGTTTCTTTAACCTCGGCGCTAGATGAGGGTGGGTGGTTACGTCACACCCCGGCCGTTTTTCCCCCGGGAAAGACCTCGTAACCACTGTACAGGAGGCTGGGTGGGCCTCAAAGACGGTCTGGAAGGTGTGAAGAATCTCGCCTCTACGGGGATTCGAACACCGGACCGTCAAACAATCGTAATACCGGCCGAGCTGTGCCGGCCGTCTCTCCTACGTGAAGCGTAAGGTCAACTCAGAAATATTCATATAAAATTTCACAGAACAATTTCATTATTAAGTGTGATGTCTTGTTTGATGCGATGTTGTGTCGTTGGTAAGAGGCGCCAGACGTTTCGAAGGTCCTAGTGCCTTCTGACTAAGTATGACGCGTAATGAAATGCATTAGTCATTCATTTCCTGCACAGCGACAGCCAAACCCGTGCCTACGCCGCCCCGCTGCTGAGGTTTCTTGATCACACACACACACACACACACACATCCGGTAGGAATCCTCTCCACAAGTGATCGACTAGTAGCAAAGGCCGCTACCTACACAAAACACAACAAAAACAAACACCCATACCATCAGTGGGACTCGAACCCGCCACCCCAACTATCAAGAGGGTGCAGACCTACACCTTAGACCGCACGGCCACCGGGATCGGCATCTTAGATACTACAGCACTTAAATGACGGCGACGCGGTTTGAAAAGCCCTAAACTAATGACCACTGACGGTATCTGAGTCAGACCCACCCACTTCACACGGTCACATTACAGTTCTAAGAAACAGAACTACAAATCACCGGAAAACAAATTTGCTTTCATCGGGAAAAATTAAAATTTCGCCATTCGAATCATGAAAGCTAACAATTAGGACGGCGCTGGTTACTACAGCAGTCAGTCCTCGAGCCGTAACATAGCCTTGAGATGTGCCTTCTATAAATATAGGTGTTTACGAATATTAATACATTTTAATGTGGGCCCGGTGGCTCAGCCGGTATAGCGACTGACTACGGGCGGTGGGGACGAGATTTTCCACCCGTCCAGACCGGCCCTGGGGCCCACTCAGCCTCCTGTATAATGGGTACCGGGTCTTTTCCGGGGGTACAGGCGGCCGGGGCGTGGGGCTGACCCCCCACCCCAAACTAGTGCCGAAGGTCCTAGAAAAGAGTAAAGTTATACCTCTACTCACCCTAAGGGGCTGCGTGGCCTATAAAAAGGGTGAAAACCTACCTAATACATTTTAATACATGTACTTGTGATAAATACAAATTGCTCTAAACTAAACAATTTCAATGACAGTTTTCCGAACCTACGGGTAAAGGTAAAGGTAAAAGTAAAGCAATCCCCATACAGAACTGGACAGGTCCTGAGGGTTCCAGGAGGTTGAGGCTCCCAGATTTCATGATGATCAGCACTTGAAGGCGGTAAGGTTGTCAGCCCTAAGCTTCGGCCGCCTTTAACCCCCCAGGAAATAATCCTGGTAGTCATTTCAGATAGTGGCTGATTCGACCCCAGGGCCATAGTGCGGCCGGAAGGATTCCAATGACACAATCGGGAATCGAACCCAAGCGCAGTGTCGCAACCAACTGCGCCATTGCGTGCCTCCACGAAGCTACAGGACACAATTTTAAGAACAAACACATAGGCAGTATAGCAAGATTTCTCGCAGTATGATTCAAGTGTTCTGACATGTTCGCGCTGTGGTCACTGGTAAACAGTTACCGAGGACTCACAGTGTCTTTACCTGCAGTGTCCAACAATCTACACGGCAAAACTTCCCACTATATTTTATACGGTACCATTCCGTGCGTTAATCAAATGAATATAACATCAATGCCAACAAATGCACAAAAGTATTTCCATTCTGATCATATGATTGTTTGCAGTGGTGTAATGGTTCTAGCCCTTTTTGTAAAAGTAATTATATTCTTGTTTATATCTCCCTGAAGATGGTCACAGTGTGACCGAAACATGTAGTAAAAACTACATCAAAATACTATTATGTATTTTTTTGTATCGACATTGTATTGATACATCAAGACTTAATCTCGTAATGCGTATGACACAGAACAAGTGGCTACGTGGAAGGATGGGGTCAATACGGCTCCTCTTTTCAATGCAGTAGCAAATGACAAAGGTGTCTGATGGAGAGCCCTCAGTTACAGATACAGGCCAGTATGCAACTCCGGCCACTTTACCACCGATTAATATTAAAAAATCCTCCGTTATCCATCGGATACGGTTGGCGGGGATAGCGTAGGCAGCATAGCAACTCTCTACGGGCTGGACGGTCCGCGGGTAGAATCCTAGTGGAAGCGAGATTTTCCGCACCTGTCCAGACCAACCCTGGGGCCCACCCTACCTTGCTATACAATGAGTACCGGGTCTTTCCCGGGATAAAGCGACCGGAGCGTGGCCTTGACCCCCATCTAGCGTCGAGGTTTATTAAGGCGTAGAGCTATACCTCACTCCACCTCTGGGCTTTCGTGGCCTGCTTTAGGGTGAACTTTACCTTTACCTTTATCCATGGGATAGAGGCTGGCTGGACCGCACAGCCGGTGCGGACAATTTGGGGGAAGACAAGGCCGTGTTCCTCTCAGATATCGAGCCCCGATTCCCCGGTTACCCAGCCCGGTGCCTGGTCACTGTACTGACTGAGCTACGAAACAAAGCTTAATTAACATCGGTTTAATCATGATATACGCTCTCAGACATCAAACTTAATGACACAATTTAATGAAAATACAGAGCAGTGGTCCCAGTGGGTATTCCTCCGCGGTCGGTCGAACTGAAAAACATAGCAAAGGCAATCTACCCTGCATAATCTCAAACCCTCCCAAAACAAATCCCTGTGACTTTAATAATTTAAAACCGACTACTGCAACCCGTTTTAATACCCACCCCCATACGACGGGTGAGTTGTGTCTCACCCCTCCTGAAGCATTACATGGTGACTAGATTCATAGTTATTTGGCAGACTTGATATACATACAACTGCCGGGTCTCTGAGTCACAATGAAAAGCTGCTATGTGCAAAAGTCGGACAAGACAAGGCGTCTAAAAATAATTCAAACCTTTGCGGGGATCAAGTACTCATCTACAGACGTTCGGATCTGAGTTCGTGCTTCACCAACACAAAATCTGCTCTCCATGTCATAGGAATTTTGGTGATTGGTGGAGCCTGAAATGTGCGTAGCTTATATCTGAAATGTGTAAAAATGCACAAAAAATTAAATTAAATATAGGGAGACACATATGTTATAAAAACCAACATAATGCACACTTTTTACATTAAGGATTTAATTTAATTATAGTGTCTTCGACATGTTTCGAACACCCAAGTGTTCATCCATAGGAAGACTTGTACATGCAATATTATGGTATTTCTTTCATGCATCCACATAAGAGTATCAAGAACATCCTGCCATAGACCAGACTGCTTATATGAATGTATGAAAGAAATACCACAAAAATGCCTGTACAATCTAATCTTAGCAACTGACCAACTTAATGCACAAATTCTTGTTTTATAATAAGTTTATTATATTCCTCTACATGTTTCGAGTATTGTTGTGCTCATCATCAGTAGGTCAAATTGTATTATACAGTGTGTGACGATACCAGATGCTGTATAATAAAATTTGACCTACTGATGATGAGCACAACAGTGCTCGAAACATGTAGAGGGATATAATAAACTTATTATAAAACAAGAATTTCTGCAATTAGCTGGTCAAAATGCTAAGATCATATTGAGACGCACGGTCAGAAAAAAATAAAAAAAAAGAATGAGTGTACAAGTCTTCCTGAGGATGAACACTTGGATGTTCGAAACATGTCGAAGACTATAATTAAATTAAAACATTAATACACACGTAAAAATGTGCATTTTGTTGGTTCTTGTTACACAGACATCTCACAACGCACGGTTCAAAAACGTAAAATCTAGGGCGGTAGTCGGTAGTTGTGTACGGTAAAGAAATATCTGTGGTATGCAGTATTATAGATAAGTGGAGCTTAATGTTACTGAAATGTTAAAAACATTCTTTGTGTAGGTTGTGTTAAAATCTTTAAAGCAATATAGAGGGATGAGGTAACAGGGGAATGGAGTAAACAACATAATGAGGAACTTAATGTTGTATACTCCTCGCCGACTATGTGCGGGTGATCAAATCAAGAAGAATGAGATGGGCGGGGCATGTAGCGCGTATAGGGAGGGGAGAGGCGTGTAAAGGGTTTTGGTGGGGAAACCTGGGGGAAAGAAACCACTGGGGAGACCCAGGCGTAGATGTGAGGATAATATTAAGATTGATCTTCAAGAAATGGGATGTGGGGATATGGACTGGATCGAGCGGGCTCAGGATAGGGACAGGTGGTGGGCACTTGTGAATGCGGTAATGAACTTTCGGGCTCCATAAAATGCCGGCAATTTCTTGACTGGTTTCAAATCGGTTAGCTTCTCAAGAAGGTCTCTGTTCCATAGAGTAAGTAAGTAAATAAGTAAGTAATTAAGTAGGTGCGGAAGTAAGTACTAAGTAATTAAATAAGTAAGTATGTAAGGCGCATGCTAAGTTAACTCTGTCACACAAACACAAACACACACATAGGCACGCGCACACGCACGCACGCACATACAAACAATTTTATTCCAGTTCCGCAGTTTTATAAAATTGTCGTTTCGCATATAAACCAGCACAAGCCTTTACATATCAATGCCACTTGCGCTAATATTCCTCTAGTTTGCAGGCACTAAATTTTCTTTGCGTGTCTTTATACCTTTGTCATTTGTTGCCATGACAAGAGGGTGGTTCTTACAACGATCTGAATGCAGCTGAGTACGGCTTATGACGTCACCAGTCACTTTCAATAAGTGATCGCCTCATTAATAATTTTTGCAAATTTAAGCCTCCTTGCAACATAACACAGATATTTCTTGACTGTAATCATTAATGTAAAGCCTTTAGTACCACCCTAGAGGAACAGAGTGTCCCTCCGCAAACATCCAAATTCACAGCAATATGCGAGGGTTGTAAATACAGCATTGTTTTGCGTACATTATGTTTCTATGTATTACGTTAAATATTTCATTACGTAAATGAAAAGTTTACTTTCCAAATGCAATATAAAATGTATTGCTTATTTAGTGACGCTATTTTAAGACACAGAACAAAGTGTCAAATGATACGATACTTAGTCAATGATTAACTGGAAAAGAATGTGGCACGAAATGGGGGTAACCTTAACCAGGTACTATGAATGAATCTGTGTGGCAGTACTGAGGAAAACGACGAGAATATCTAGCCAATACAGCCGGCGTTTCGACCGCTACTCGAAACTATCAGCTTCCGACCAAGGGCGGATATAATTACCGCTAATATACTACCACATTATTCACAACTTTCAAGGCTGAGATAAGCCTGAATTATATTTAAAGACTCAGCACGTACCACGCAGTAAACATATTCCGTCCAAATTATAAAAACCAAACACTTAACGCTGTATAGGTAAATCATATCACACAGAAGCACTCTGTGGACAGAATGTAAAATTAAATGTATAGTGTAAAACTGAAGTTTGTGGTGCTTAACGTAACCACTGCAATTTAAATGGTTAAATATGGTTTAACATTCATTTACATAAGCTACATCAGAAACAGATAGAAGAATTTACCAAAGCAACGGTCGGTTCAGTTAGAGACGTGAAATGTTGTCCATCGTGTTAAGGTAGGCACACAGACTAAGTGTGATAAGGGGACAAAGTACCGAGGGAAGTACCTTGCGGTCTGCTGGCGGAAACAGCGGAACGCTGAAGAGCAGTGCCCACACAAGGGCTTCACGGTTTGAACTGCTCGATAAATATTATAGAAAGCACTATGTCAAGGGTGGCGGAGTGGACTGGGCATGGAGCACGTCAGATATTACGAATTTATACATTGTAGTCGAAAACATGGCAAGCAAGAGTCCTAGGACTAGGCCACAGATAGTGAGATAATATTAAAATGCAATTTAGCTTTTAGTCCACAGGATTTCCATACGTACCACAAGCGGTAACATAGCGACATACGAAATTACAGCCAGCATAACCACGTCTGTAAAGAAGGTTTATTGAGAAATTACATCAAACTTCACGTGTGCCTGGAGTCGGTGTATTAGCGGGTTATTAAGCAGCTCTGACCTGTTCTGTACATATCTTCACACATTTATATTGGTGTGTCTGCTCATGCTTCCTGAAGAATATTTTCTGAACAAAAATGAACTGCTAGCACAATCATTCGCTTCCTTTTCACAAAATTCTACAGTCATTGTTCTATTGCCCTATAAACCCACATAGCGAATTATTGTTCTTTCCCAATTACATAGAGTCTTAAATAGTTATTTATCAGAATATTCTATCTCTGTTACCTTTGTACGATTTACAACTTCCAAATAATCTCAATATTCATGCATATCCGACTATTCTACCACTTATACCACCGTACAAGTTACAACTTCCAAATAATATCCATATTCATGCATATCCGGCTATTTACCACATGAGGGTCCATCTCCCAACTATCTATTACTAACTAAATAACGCGACTCTCAGAATAAACACGACTGGCCGACTGTACCTGTTCATGTCTATTCCGTGAGGTAAGAACTTTATCTTCAGGTGTTCTGCAGGTGAACTTCCGGCAACAAGGGGTGCGAAGAGGAGGAAAATTTGGTATGGTGATGAAACCAAAACAATTCATAGAAAGTTTAAGAGTATCTTATATTTTATACACAGTATGCCCGCTACATGTTTCGGTGGCCATACTCAGGGACGTTTATTACTAAGGATGTATTACAACAGTATATTAACCAATGCACAAATGTAAGACACTAAGTTTCAAAACGTATGGTTTAAAAAAATATATATTTAATATATAAAATAAAAATAGAATTTTTTAAATAAATGCTACGTAGTTACGTAGTATGTCACCATCCAAGTAAAGATATATTTGAAAACTTAATGCCTTACATTTATGTAATGGTTCGAAACGTTCTGGATTGTATCCTTCGTAATGCACCTAATGATGGCCAGAAGAGCGGTCGAAACACATGGGAATCATACTATGTATATAACAATATAATATAATATAATGCAATACGATACAATGCAACGCAACGCAACTGAATATAATATAATGTAATATAAAGGTAACATAACATAACATAAGGTAACACAACACAAAACAACATAACATAACATAATATAATATAATATATTCTTAAAAGTTTGAATGCATTTGCTGGTCTCATTACCATACCGAATCACCCAAATGCATGGTCACACATTATTTAAAAAGGTGGATTATAGTCATTTGGCTCAGAACACACAGTATCCTGGGATGGTGTCTTGCAAACACGCAAATGAAATTTCCGGTTCAAGAGAATTCCGGTGAAGACTACCAACTTTACCCACAACGACCTGACTACAGTACCAGTCCCAATGTTATTGATTCAGTATACAGAGCATACGGCGTGACCAATTTACTGAACAGCCCTGATGCCGCAGCACGCACTGTTGGCACCTGATTTCGAATACCCTATAACAAGCCCATGGACGTGCTTCGTTTACCAGGGCTTGTGAACAGAATGTTACAGTCACTCACTGACGCAACTTATTTCTCAGACTTTCTGCGCCCTGCAATTTTTTAAATTAAGAAAGCCGTTTAGAAAGCCGGTTTTGTTTTCGTCTTCAAGCAGAGAAAGCACCTGGTCTGGCGGACTCTTTAAAAAGAGTTATTGTCAGTCACCCAGCACAATAAATCAGTAAGGATCAGAACAAATATTATATTTATATTCAATGTTGTATAAAATTACTTGAACCAGTGAACATCCACGGTTTTCTTCGCGAATGTTGTTAGAGGTATAAATACAAAAGTATCAGTCAATAACACAACACTTTATTTTATATGCAATAAAATAGCACATTGTCAGGGCGACATGTTTCGACGTTTATTAGGTAATCTTCAGGACCTCTGGGAAAACAGATCCAAGAGCTATCAATATTTCAATGTATTATGGGATTCCACAATGCATTGACGTATAGATAGCTCGTGGATCTGTTTTCCCAGAGGTCCTGAAGATGACCTAATAAATGTCGAAACATGTCGCCCTGACAATGTACTATTTTATTGCATATAAAATAAAGTGTTGTGTTATTGACTGACACGTTTGTATTTATATTTATGTGTCATAACACATCGGGGTGGAAAACATTAAAAAAAGTTGTTAGTTGTTTTAAGAATTTTAAATGTGTGTGTTCTGGTTTTGTGTTGTGTCTGTCTGTCTGTCTGCTGCTCAGTCTGAGTACAAGGCTTTTTTATACGTTTTAATTTATGGGTTTGTCCAGGCTTTACATTTTGAGTCTTCAAGTTAAGGCTTGATGTCTTAACAGCTATATCCCTGTTACCGCCCTATGACAAGATCTGCTCTCAGGTTCGGATCATAACAATTTTATTGACCTACTGAACCCAGTGACTAGGAATAGCTCTATCTAAGAGGTTCATCAGATTAGGTACCTTCGTTGCCTGAAGACGGAAGTAGAGTTGGCTTCCGAAACGGGGAGATTCATAAAACAATTAGACGAATGACAAAACAGCTCGGGTCAGTGAGCCATACGCCATTTTCAGGGCCCTATACAGTCGAACGGTAAATTCCACAACATGCCGGAGAACATTCTTGACCACGTGGGTGACCGTTAGCTTCATCAAGAATTATTCTTTTGTATGCGGGCCTTTTGTGGGTCGCGTAGTGTAGTCAGTATTGAGACTGGCTACGTGCTGGACGGTCCGGGGATCGAATCCCGGTGGGAGGCGAGATTTTCCGCACTTGTCCAGACCGGCCCTGGGGCCCACCCAGCCTCCTGTACAACGGGTACCGGGTCTTTCCCGGGGGTAAAGAGTGTCCGGGGCTTATGCTGACCCCTCACCCCTTCTAGTGCCGTGGTCAAGAAAGAGTAGAGCTATACCTCTACTCCCCCTATGGACCGTACGGCCTGTACAGAGCCTCAGTGCCTGTACAAGGGTGCACTTTACCTTTTTACCTTTATAGGGCAGTTTTACCATTTATTCAGTGTCGAATACACGACATATAATCTGCCGATATTATTCAGTTTGACGCAACAGAAAAAACAGTTACAGAGATTTGGAACATCCTATAACGAACCCCTTCTAATTCCGACAGCAGCGCCATGGATTTAGAGCGGTAATCCGCGACACGCACCTGACACATATGCCGCTCGTGAGCGCGATCCTCAATTATTTATCTGCATCCGAGCAGACACTCTATGATACGGCACTCAGCTCGCTAACTGAAGGAACACTTTGTGACCCGCCGCACGGAACAGCGCGCCTGGAGGGCAGTCAACCCGCCAAACATTGTCACAGCCACTCCATTTAAACAGATGAGCAGCAATACAAATACAACTACGAGAGTTCTGGATGCCTCGGGGCTTCTTTCTTTATAGAGCAAACTCAATTTATTACCTCTATTATTACACTGCTCTACTGCCGTTCTGTTTGGTATAAAAACACACAAGGCTCCAGTAGCACAAATGCAAAACTTGTTCAAATTTATAACGGGGATGGGCACTGACCCGCACACCACTGCCGTCTCATAATGAACAAGAAGTTCCCAGCAGAACGCAACGCTTTCTCTCTGCTTGCAAACATTTACGAGTACAATTATAAGGTTTATTATTATTATTATTATTATTATTATTAACCTTGTTATCGCCTTTTTGCAGGGTATTTACAATTATATACCTGAAATAACCCACGTTTCTAGGGTATATAGTGTTGCAGCTTTTCTGTATTTACAATTTATGCTACACGTAATGTTATGTCGCCCGTGAAATGTGTTATGTACTTTTACCTCAGTACTTTCCGCTGTACGTGTGCAGTGCACAATATGTCTCTTTTTTGTTGTTCCTTAATTTCGTGATTTTCCGGTGTGTCGCTCGGGTATTGTCTGAATGATTCTGAGATGGTTCCAGTTGCTCCAATTATTACCGGTATCACTTTTGCTTTTCCACATTCAACATGCACTGTATCTCTATTTTGAGGTCTTTATATTTTAGAATCTTTTCAGATTCTTTCTTGATCACATTTCTGTCTCCAGGAATTGGAACATCTTTTAACAAACATGTTCCTTGTTTATTATCGCGGTTATTATTATTATTATTATGTTGTTATTGTTGTCGTCGGCGTCTCTTGTCACACACCTTTTCTCCCCGGTACTTCTCTTGAACCAACGGAGATCCCCACCGTTCGACTTCAAGTTTCGCACTGCAGTACTTTCCGTATTACATGTGATGTTCCAAGTACAGCTGCATTTTGTACTGAATCTATTGAATGTTTTCCTGGTATGACTTTCAAAACACTCTTTAGACATTTTGTTGCTTTTCCGGTGTCTCCAGTTATTACCGGTGTAATCATAAACTTCCTGTTCCACAGTCGCTGTATCTCTAAACACAAACCCTGGTATTTTAGCTTCTTTTTCGCTTCCTTTTGCACGACATTTCTTTCCGCAGGTATTGTCACATCCATTAGAATGAGTTTTCTTTCTCTTTTTTTGTTTTAATTATTATATCTGGAGTATTTTCCGTAAATTCTCTGTCTGTTTGTACCCCCTTGATTCAACAGCACTGTATCATCTTCATGATCCCATGCCGGTTTTGGTGTGTGTGTTATTGTGTGTGTATACCCTTCGACTGTTGTTTCCAGGTCTTTAATATTATTATTACTGTCAAGAAAGAATTAAAGATTATGTGCAAGTTAGTATTTTCCTATATAACAACAAAGGTACGTATCTTCATTCAGTTTCCGACAGTTCAGATCAGTTGCAAGCAACATTCATATACAATTTCTAAGTTATGTTTATGTCTCCCTGACGACGGCCATATAAGGTGGCCGAAACATGTAGGAGGGTGCGCTGTGTGTAGTACAGAAAGTATACGCACTTGTTGGACGTATTTATCATAACGAATCTTCAGTTCGCGGTAATGAGTCACTTTACACTCTCGCCCTATGTTCTTCCCTTAACGCAAGACGTCAATTTTAACATCGATACAAAACAACAGGAAAAATTATATTTCTGACAGCGGCTAATAATTAAATGGCCCTTATATTTTACTCAATTAGAGCCTCCATTTTATATACATAAAAACTGCCCTTACAAAGTAAGGCACATATTTCCAAAGAAAATAAAATTGTAAAACCTGTCAAACCGCAGTGCTTACTGCAGATGTTTTGGGGAATTCAAAGTGTTGTAACTGAGAATTCCGTTCTTCTGGGATTGGGCGCTGGATCATTGGGTGAGTGGGATACGAAGTTTCTCCTTGGCCAACTTAATGTTGAGAATCGAGGCAACACTTTCTTTCGAAACCTCCTGTAGCACTCATCCGAGATCCTAGAGGTACTGTATCCCCAGTGGTTTCATATTCAGATATTTAGAAGAATATTTACAAAGTTTCTCCACGAACACAAAACACTATACGCAACTTTTGACGCTAAGGTGACCGTGCATCGTGATAAATTCTTATAATAAAACCAACTAGATGCATTAATTTCTCAAATTTATTTTTGGAATAAAACTCTACATATTTCGGACAGTCCCCTTGTCCATCATCAGGAGTCTAGCACTGTACACACAGCAATGGTATATGTCATACAGGTTACAGTTACAGCTTGCAAGCAGGATCAGGACGGAACCAGTTCCATCGCAAGCTGTCAGCAAACCTGTATGACATATAACATTGCTGTGTGTACAGTGAAAAACTCCTGATGATGGACAGAGGAACTGTCCGAAACATGTAGAGTTTTATCCCAAAAATAAATTTCAGAAATTAGTGCATCTGGTTGGTTTTATTATAAGAAACTATATGCAACGTTCCAAATACGTGCCTGTGGCACCAAACAGGCTATTTACATCTTCCAAATAAAAATCGTCTAATTTTACCAGTTAAGGTGACAGAAGACCTTGTGATACGTTACGCACGACTCAATGAATTACACTCCTTAGAGCTGATTTCACTTTTGACTACGGTGACGTAACGTAAGGTACATGGGACGAAGAAATTAAGAAATATGAAACAGGTTTTTTTTCTTTTTCTTTCAACTTTCGTCCACTCCGTAACATCAATTTCACTGGTCCCTTCAAGCACGGGGCTGGTTTTTCAGCTTCATATATGTCTCCGGCTTGGCATCGTTACAATATACTGACCATTTACGGACTGAATTCAAATAGGTAAGCAGGAAGTCATTTTAACCCGTTACGCATGCGCATACTGGGCTTGAAATGACACACTCAGGTCTGTCTCAACATTTAGACGTAGAAACTCATGTAGACGGTAAATCTTCAGTTATATAACAGCTGATATTCGGCAAAGAAATGTGTGTTTACACAGAAATTCCTCTTACTGTACAAGCACATTACCTTCTTATTCAGTCATCCTTATAATGAATGACATGACACAATTTACAAACTACATATGCAACACTAATAAAGGATACCTCAGTGACAGCATAAAACTGTACATGACTATACAGCACATACCAAGATGATGGTCTTGTGGGATGTCACCGTGCAGTTTGGTAGGCAAATAGGTAGTTAAAAAAATGGCGCGACAATCGTCAGTGAAACATTTTAGGAGAATCTGAAAATGGAAGCAGCAAATTCCTCTCAAAAGACGGCACGTAATAGACTACACGGTGTCCCATTCCAGAATATTACAGTCGCTCATCGACGTGAGAATCTAAAATCTCAAATGGCATGCACGTGTTTAACAAAACATTCTTCAGGAAAGCTGCAAATAATACAGTCCATTTGATGAACACATTTGTTGCTACGGAGTTCGTAGCAGTCTGTCGCCTAAAACTGAATTCTTCTGATATAACTATAATTAATAAAACCCGTTGTGCTTTTATTATCATTCAATACAGACACAGTTTCAGTCCAAACACAACTCTCACTTTATTTCAATTCTTAGGCTACATGTTTCGATCGTACACCCAGACCATCATCCGGCTTAGTATATGAACAGAACGTTAAAGGGCAAAATTTCATATTACGTTATACACTAAGAGATCTTATAACTTACAAATATTAGGTACTGCAATTAGTTATTATTGTTGTTACTTTTTTGTCAGTTAAAACTCTTGTTTATTCCAGCTATAGTATGTTTTATTCTTGCTTCTGTTTTGTTCTTCTGTTTATTAATTAACCAATAATCTAGTGTACAACATAACATGAAATTCTTACTTTTACCATAATCTTTTATCTACGAAGCCTGAAGATGATCTGTATATACGATCGAAACATGTAGTTTAACAAATGAAATAAATAAGGGTATGTTTCGACTGACGGGGTACGCGGGGGCGCAGTTGGTTGAGGCACTACGCTACAAGCCGGAAGGTCGCGGGTTCGAGTCCCCATGGTGTCACTGTCATAATCCTTTCGGCCGCACTATGACCCCAGGGTCGATTCAGCCTCTAACAAAAATGAGTACCAGGAATATTTCCTGGCGGGTAAAGGTGGCCGGTGCGTAGGGCTGACAATCTAACCACCATGTACCGATGGTCTTGAAATCTGGGAGCCTAAACCACCTGGAACCCTCAGGTCCTGTCCAGGTCTGTGCAGGGATTGCTGTACCTTCTACCCTGATTAGACTGACCCTGACACTGTAAAGGGTTTTTTGACATTGTCACCGATCAAAAAATTACATCTGTGAAAAAGTTGGGCCTAATTTACTTTGTCTTCTTAGTTCAGATGTTGGCTCATTTATCATCATTTACCTACCATAATCACTTAGCTTCATTACCTTCTCATTTTAACTCTCAAATTATCATAATCAATTACTATTGAAAGAAACAACTATGCATCATATTCCTTCGATCAACAAATGAAAAACATAACGGCCATTTTACCTTCACAGGTCCGTGCATTGCTAATATATTCTCAGAGTACAACCAACAAGATGCAATGTTCCACAATTTATTTATTTCTGTAAGACGCCCTACATGTTTCAGACGAGTTTTCCGTCCATCATCAGGAGCATAAAACTGCACATACAGCGTCAGGCATTTGGCAGACCAATACTGCTGCTACCTGCTGATAGCCTGGCCAGGCTAGCGGCAGGTAGCAGTAACGGTCTGACAAATACCTGACGCTGTATGTGCAGTTTTGAGTTCCTGATGATGGACGGAAAACCCGTCTGAAACATGTAGAGCGTCTTACAGAAATAAATAAATTGCTGAACATTGCATCTTGTTGGTTGTACTCTGAGAATATAACGTCCATATTTAAAAATCAGGAATAAACGTTTACATTGCCTGTTATAATCCAGACACAAAAATACTAGTAAGCCCTTGTTGCCAAATTACACTTCCCACAATTGAAATGCATTATTGCCTTTAGTTGGTTGCATGTGCAAAAATATTGCGCATTAATGTTAAAGACAACCGAAATGACCTACAAAAGTCACGTGCCCTCAGTGCTGACTGACAGAGGTGTTGTGAAAGATGAGCCCAGGCTAAAGGAAGGTCAGTAGTTCATGTGGAAACCCGCGACAGTAAAGTTCTTTACAGCCATATTTTGTGTTTAATTACCTATTTTTAATTCACCACATCACTCATGGTAATAGCAATCCGCACTCCACAGACCGCAAATCGAGCAGCAAGCCTATAATCAGCAGTCTGATACAATGAGGTTTCGTGTGGTTTTATCTGTGCTTCAACGAGAATTCCGACCTAGTGCCTCAAATTAGACAAACACATATTCCCTCCACATTTAATTTGTGAAAGTGTTAAAAAA
>Ga0131853_10012224_pt1 | contig 15720 bp, 9 predicted proteins | sample TergutLab28metaG_FD_92764 | JGI IMG/M metagenome (GOLD analysis project Ga0131853, IMG submission 92764) | Labiotermes labralis P1 segment gut microbial communities from Petit-Saut dam, French Guiana - Lab288 P1 (version 2) (version 2) | ecosystem: Host-associated > Arthropoda: Insects >...
GATCCCAGGCCAGCCCACATGGGACTTACAAAGGACAAAATGTTATGTACACCAGTTTTCTCTGTCAGTGCCATTCCACCACTGCTCCAACTCATACTGAATTCACCCGCAACCACTGACGTTATATAAACTGAGAAATTTACAATCTTTTGTCAGCTGTGCCACAGTTCAGGCAGTTAGTCATAGGCCTCTCCAAGTGGAGACCTAGGCTGGATCCCAGGCCAGCCCACATGGGACTTACAAAGGACAAAATGTTATGTACATCAGTTTCCTCTGTCAGTGCCATTCCACCACTGCTCCAACTCATACTGAATTCACCTGCCACCACTGACGTTATATAAACTGAGAAATTTACAGTGTCTTTAAGTGATAAACTTTTCTCCCTCACTGCCTGCCTGCCAGTGTGTCAGCCCTCCTGTCTGTCTGTCTGTCAGTGCATCTGCCTGCCTGTCTGTCTGTCAGTCAGTGTGTCACCTGCCTGCCTACCTGTCTACATCTACAACATTTGTGAATACAATTAAAGAAGAGTAAATCCTGTGTAAATTGTAATTGTAATGTGAATTAAGTCTGTATTTATTAAACACTGCGTATGTTTCTGTGACTACAATGGAAGTATTATACATTACAGAAAAGCAGAAAGAAACAAGCATTTGACAGACAGCAGTCTGTTTATAACACACAGCCTACATATAAACAATTATACACTGCTTTGTGTTTATCTAATACTCTTATGTACTGTGTTTTTGACAAGAAAAAGGTTGTGTTAAAAACATGGAAAAAATGAAGCCCACCTACTTAAAATAAATGCAGAATTCTATACTAGACTACTGCAGAAAGAAAAAAGGAAGGAAGGAAAAACAAACAAACAGAAAGAATAAAGGAACAAATAAGCACAAAAAATAATGTGTGGCTTAGAAATATTGAAATGTACAAGTAACTTATACAAGTATTTACTTATAGCATGAATTTCAGACTTCTGATTAATAGTAGAATCAAAAAGAAAGTACATTTGTGTTAGGGTACTTACATACCATGAACTTCTGATTTGTGATTTTTACTGTATATAAGCTGCATATGTCCTCTTCAATATTGTACACATATTGCGACTTAGCAATGCAATATAAAACACAGTACTGTACGATGTAGTAGCTTACTAGTATGATATAAGACACAGTACTGTAATAATAAAGCTTATAAATTCAAGATGAAGCACAGTGTTGATAAAATGTTATGGCTTACCAATGCAATTTCTTGGCCCCTCTCCAAACGGCAGAAAAGTGAAATGAGGCCTAGAAGACTTGGCTTCATCACTGAAACGTTCTGGGTCAAAACGATCAGGTTCTGGGTAGTAACATGGGTCATGGTGAATGGCATATATTGGTATGATAACTCTGACACCCTTCTCAAGTTCAGCTGTAGTGTCAGGTATGGTGTATGGCTGCGTCACTATGCGGTTTATGTTCGATAAAGGAGGATGCTTGCGTAAAGTCTCTGGTTTAAAAAAAACCATAAAATTAATAATCCACTATCACATGCAAAGAAAAGAAAAAGAATATAAACATTCGGAGCTGCAAAACTATTGAAATGGACTGGTGTTTACCAACAAAATTAAATGAAATATGTAATTTATTTAAGTAACACACCAACAAATGCACATATATAATCTTTAATAATCTAAAATTTACATTAAAACACTTAAAATGCTCCTACATGTTTAAACTGTAACTTTAGCAAGGAACAAAGTGTGCTCCCTGAGGATGATCATGTGATCGAAACATGTAGGAGTGTTTTAAGTGTTTTAATGTAAATTTTAGACTATTAAAGACTATATATGTGCATTTGTTGGTGTGTTACTTAAATAAACTAAAAATGCATGGTGCAACGATAAAGAAATATGCAAGTTATGGAGGGCCAAAAACACTGCTTCCCCCAACAATTAAACACACTTACTTTCCTCACAGCACAGTTACTTGACTAAATTTATTATATTTCAGAATACTGCTTCCCTATTCATAAGAATGCTTGATGTTGTCATTCGAATATTAAAGAAATGAAAATGACTATAAATAATGCAAATTCATTGTGCACTTCTTCCTGAAAAAAAACAGTGTCATCATCTTTTATGGAATCTGAATGTTTATACAAGGCAACATGATTGGACTCTGTCCTCACTCAGATGAATCCATTCCACTTTCTCACATCCTATTTAATCAAGACTCATTCTAATATTATCCTTCACGTTTTTGGTCAAATGTCTTGTAGGCATTTCCCATCTCTTTCATGTGTGTTACATGCACCACCTATCTAAACCTGTATGATTTTCTCACTAAAGGAACTGGCTATATAATACGCATAAAGTTTCACCACCTTTCTGAATAACTTTTCTTCCTTTTGAAATGTTTTATCACAAAATTTCTCATTTCAGGTCCCAACTCAGTTCATGTTTATCCAAGTACCAGTGAACATAAATCAGAATCCTCTTTACTCAGTCTTTGTCTTTGTCTTTAAAACCAAAAATTCTTAGTTCATACTGTAAACCTCTGCCCCATATACAGTACCAGACAGGATGGATTATGTACGCAGTTTTATGAACTAGACAAGATATGTGTCTTGCAGAAAACATCATTTCAAATGGGTTAAAGCCAGGCTTCTTCATTTAAATTACAAGCTGTGGGACTAGACACGTGTGGTTACAACAGTAGTGTACTGATCTGAACACTGAATGAAAAATTACCATACAGTAAGTTCTTTATCTTCAGTGTTCCAAATAATATACTCAAATATCCCAAAAAATACCTGTGTTGTTACATTTTTACACACTCCTGTAGGATTTTACATATTTGTCAAGGCATAACTAAATATATTTCAAAACCATTTTGGCCGTGATACATTTCATACATCAGTCCTAATAAATAGAGAGATAAAATACCTGTACATGTTTGGGACACTAAGGAGTCATAGTTTGCTGAATGTTACTCTTATTTCAGTATTCTTTTGTCTTATATTATGAGTAATTAAGCATAACAATATACTAAGTTATTAATAATTCTTTTAAAAATGACCAGCAAATGCACTTGAGTGCATGAATGTAATTTCATTACATTGTAACCATCATTCTTCTTTCAAACGTTTCAGCCACTCATGTGGCCATCTTCAGGGTGGTCAGAAGAATACATTTACAATTATAAAGAGCCAAAATCAACCCACAGTTAAGAAATCATACAATTCTGATTAAATTTGCAGTTAAAATAGTAAAATATTGATGAGTATAAAATATTAGAAAACAAAAGGTCGTTGTAATGAAGTAAAGTGCTGTGAAATGATGTACACACAAGATATATGCAGGGAATTATGATCCTGCAATAAAATTGCCATGTACTTACAGGATATAAAAGTTACATTAATGTGTTATTACATACTGACAGTGAAGTACTGAGACAGTTGAAACTGCAGGTGATGAAACACATACCAGGTGGTGGTTACTTTGTAATAAAATTACATTCATACAGTCATGTACATTTGTTGGTCTTTTTGAAAAAAGTTATACATTTATCTGATTAAGCACAAAATATGGCATAAATAATAAAGCTCACTGGCGTTCATAACAGTATGCTGCATACTTGTATTTCGGGGACTGAACCTACACCAGTTTACTCGCTACCATCACTGTCTGAGGTTATTCATAGTTTTTGTCTCTCCTAGTAAAATACTTGGAGGATGACTTCACGTAAGACTTAACTTTCTTTTAAATCTCTGTCTACTTACTATTCACAACCATGGTCTCAAGTTGGCATTATACAGCAAAGCCAGTAAAGCTGCAACTCTGTTATTACATAATCTGACATTCAGTCAACAAATAGAGACCGTATCATAAAAGGAACCAAAATTGGGAGGGTGAAAGCACCTTATTTAAATATTAATGGTACATTCTTTCAGCACACATGTGACTAATAAGGTTTAACTCATTAAACAAAGTCCTTATGTTATGTAATTTTATAATACTCATGTTGCAGTACAATGAATTATCTTACCATCTATCACTTGACCCATGTATTTCATGCCCTGAACTGCATCATAAGTGATTTGCCCTCCAAACTTCTCAAGAGTGGCATCTATCTCTTCTCTGAGTTTGGTTTGAATGGCAGGATTCACAGCGAGCTCATACAAACAGAAGCTAAGTGTGGTGGATGATGTCTCAAAACCAGCCAAGAAGAATATGAACGCCTGAGATGCCAGTCTGCTGTCAGTAAAGACTGCAATGCAAGAGAAGCAAGTGATACACTTTTATGAGGCAATAATGAAACTGGTCTTCCCCAGAATGACACGATAAATGTCCAGCCAATCACACCTGGGTAACATATTTCTTCAAAAATTCATTTTACAGCTCCCCCACCCATCATGCTTTTAAGATGTCTGCTCAATACTGTTCTGTACGTATATTTATGCTGCATGAAAAACGCCTGATCAATCACAGTTTTCTTCATTTGGTTTGTATAGTGACACTTAATGCAAAATATAAATTCCCATATATTTCGCATGTTTTTATAATTCTCTAAAGTATGACTGACAGGGATATTATGATCAGCAGCATTCTCATTGCAAAATGAGGATCAGCTCTGCATACAGTAGATTTGTGCCAGACTGAATAGCTCAGTATATGCATACATCTGTTGACAGAGTAGAGTATAAAATCTGTGAGGGTTATATGATACAGACACAGGTTTGGTGGCCAGGGTCCAAATTTCTGCAATTTATTAGGACATTTCTCTTCACCACCATGTTCAAAATTGGTCAAGAACCCACACAGCCTCAAATCCAGTCGTTGCTTGAAGGATTCTGCCCTGGGTTAAGTGGGCAGACAATGTGGCTGATTATGTGTGTCCATGTAGTAAGTACCATGGGTTAAAGTGTAACACGTTTACTTTCACACCCCTGTACACCTTCACAGTCTAGAGCCTACAGACTTTGACACGTTCATATTTACCTTCCACGTGTATATAAATAATAAAACATATCAGTCTGAACCCTACTTCTGATAAATTCCAAAATGGCTCTTACAATTCCAAAGGCAGTATATTATATGCGTATCTTCTGAAAGTTGGTATTATTAAACAAGATGTTACAGAGGCCTTTGTGTTAATACTTAATATCATCATAAAATATAATTTTATAGCCCAAAAAATTATGTCTCTTATTTGTGTGTGTGTGTACTATACCTAACTATGTACGCTCACCTATACTATCTGCCATATTCGATTCAGCTCTTTCTGATAATGGTGTGCAAAGTGTAGATACTTCCTTCTTGATATCTGCCTTGTCAACTTCATCATCATCACCATCATCATCATCTCGCACACGTCCCTCATTCTTCAGTTGAATAAGCTGCTGCATGAAGTCATTGCGCACTACGTTGTGCTGTTCCCGGTACCGCATTGTTTCCCTGACAGCTGTTATGAAGAACTGGGTAACTTCCCACGGCAGAATTCGGATACCGAGTATCGGTATAAGTATACTGAGCAGCATCCTTATCACAGTGTTTAAAGAAGGTTCTACGACTCTACGCCCCATGTTTCTAAATTCTGAGTTTGGGTCGTTAATTGCGTTGCATTTCAGACCAAAGACACAGCTACCAATAATATCAGTGGTAAATTTTGACATGATCTCCTTTATTTCCAGGTCTTCATTTCTTGAAGCAGGTCCTTCTAGGAAGTTTCTGAGTTCCTCTGCACATTCATTCATTAAGCTAAACATCATCTTCATCTTTCCTGAAGTGAATGTTGGTGTAAGTTTAGAACGAAGGTTACGCCACTGTTTCCCCCTCATGTTTAAGAGGTGAGCACTTAGTGGCTCCTTCTTTTCATTGAAGGAAACCCTGCGGTCCTGAAATAAGGAATGAATTTAGTGTCTGAATATTTTGAATCAGATGCCTCATGTAACTGGGTATTCACATTATTCCTTTACAAAGTTATAAGTACTGAGAATTTCATGTTTATGTGTTGTCAGTAAGTGAAGACATTGCTACAGCTTTTACAATGGAATGTGAGAATGTTAAGATGTCAGAAGCAACTTGTCTTGTTACGACTGGCAATGATGATATGAAACACATCCGAAAATTTTATTGTTCATAAGGCCGTGCATCATACTATTACTTCTATAGTAAAACCAAATGGATGCACCAATGCATCAGATTTATTTTATTTTGGAATACACTCTACATGTTTCGGATGGTCTTTCTGTCCATCATCAGGAGTTTGAGACTGTACATACAGGAACAGGCGTTTGTCAAACAGGTATTACTGACTGCATGATAGTGGGTACCTGCTAGCAAGCAGACAGCGGTACCTGTTTGACAGATGCCTGTTGCTGTATGTACAGTCTCAAACTCCTGATTATGGACGAGAAGACCATCCGAAACATGCAGAGTGTCATTCCAAAATGAAATAAATCTGATACACTGGTACATCTAGTTGGTTTTACTACAGAAACTGAAAATTTTACTGTATTATCTGCACAACACACCATCAGCCAGTATGCAGTAAATGTCATGACGTCTTTTAGCATGCTTTGTTAGGTCAGTGATAGGAAATATGAAACTGACATGAAAGCCACATTTTAGTATCATTATTTTAAGAATGAAATATACTAGCATATGTCAGTTCCTTTGCAAATAAATCTCCATTAAAAGGGCTATATACATAACAGTAAATTGAAGAAAATTACCTGAAAGTATGCAAAGTCCTTCACCATTACTAGTCTGATTATATTTGGGTCTCGGACCACAAGAATAGGTGATCGGAACTGAAACACCCCACAAAATGGTTTGCCATTGGATGAATCGTAGAATATCTTGAACTGTTCAGCAAATGAGATCTTAAAGAACATTCTTCCAGTATTGCCAAACCCAGGTGTTGGTTTCAAGTATGGGATGCCTCTGTCTTTCCAGTAGTTGAAGGTACATGTGGAGTACCAGTAGCCGACATAAGCGAGAATGGCGGCAATGGACAGCCAGTTGAAGAAAACTGATTCAAACATCATAGAGAACATGGTGGGTTTCCTGTAAATAGACACATCAGTTTGTATTCCAAGGCTTCAATTGAAGTTCAACCCCTGTGGGACCAAACGTTTCATAACACGACTAGAATTACAGGGGCAAAATTTGCATTCTTCATGTCTTACTTCCTTCTTATGCGTACAAATTTTGGTTATAGACTCATGACTTGCATATCGTGCGTGGGTGCGTGCGTGCGTGTGTGTGTTTGTGTGTGTGTTTGTGTGTGTAAACTAAAAGATAAAAAAGGAAAACATAGCAGAATGACAGCAACTAAAAAAATTGCTATCCTTCTGCTTCGATTTTTTTTGCTTCCTATAGGTAAAGTTTTCCACATACATGCCATACAGGCACATGGCGGACTGGAAGTATAGCTCCACTCATTCCTAACCTCGGCACTGGATGTGAATGGTCACCTGCAGGGCTCGGCCGCTTTTACCCCAGAGAGCATGTCTTTGTGGAAAAGACAATAAGAACCCACCTGATGGCTGTCACACTGTGATGGGTGGATTCAGAGAGACCTTTGACCCACACGGTTGTGAGATGGGCGGTCAGGGGTCAGGAATGAGGAGCAGGTGAGTCAGTGGCTGTAGCAAAACCATTAGGTCTAGGAGTGGAGGTCGCAAAATCAAGTTCGCGGATTTCTAAGGAATTTTGTAAGTCTGATAAGCCACGAAAATGAAAAATAATACTGAACAACCCCAGAAGTTCAAAAGTAGGAAATAGCTATATATACAGATCACACAGGAGGACGAATGGTCAGTGGATGCATCGATTCTGGAAAAAGTTACACGGAACACAATTGGATGCGTGCGCCCTCAGAACGTTAACACCACAAATATGATTCCACTAATTAGGCCTACGTTTTGTGACAATAATCTCAAAGAATGATTTAAAACGTGACTTTATTAGAAATGAAACCAAAACAAAAGGTCGGTAACCTACAGCAGGAAAATGTGAAAATACGTTATTTGCATTTGACTGTCATTATTTGGGAAGTCAGTACTATCTCTCTCTCTCTCTCTCTCTCTCTCTCTCTCTCTCACGCACAATCATTTCGTAGGTCCACAAATTCTGTTACACAACAGTCGGACATGAAACAAACAAACGAACACAATAGAACAAACAAATGTCAATACTACAGTCTCCAAAATCAAATACTGTGCATAATATAATAATAAAATAATACAAATTACAACAGAAATAATTTATCAAATTAATTATCTCTGCTGAACTCCAAAAATTATTGGACAGAGTAAAACGAGTCAATTAAAAGATACCTGTATAACTAATTTTTAAATTGTTTCCTATCAATCACAAGGTTTAAAATATTGCTGGGCAGACTGTTACATATTTTTAACACCTGAGCTGGGAATTCCTTTTTTGAACACTTATCGGTTACGATCTATCAGAAATGAGTGACTTACGAGGCAAACAACAGTTACCAGCACAGACACCGACTACACCAAGGACAGACATGGATATGAAAAAGTCACATTTGTTTCTTTGCCCATAGTTGCAGGATAATTGGCTACACCGTGGTCAGCGATGACGGGAGAGGGAGGAAGCCGGTACAAATTACTGCGGCCCAACGGTCCGGAAGGGGGGTCCGCGATCCGACAGTGATGTTTCTGTTGTTATCTTTCTCGGTAGTATCATTATTTGTCTCTTGTACAAATTAACCTTTTCAGAACGAGCCCAAGTCACTATGCAAATGAGAGTCAGTCTTGCCTTACTTTCTCTTACTTACTCCACGGTGCAGAGTCCTACTGGAGAAGCTGACCGGTTCTCAGCTAGTCAAGAAATTCCCCGCATTTTACGGAACCCGAAGGTTCAATACCGCATTAACTAGTGCCCGCCATCTCTTCCTACCCTGAACAAGATCAGTCCAGTTCCTTGGCTGCTGCTGTAAGTGAATCTGACCTACGACCTCGTATACAGGCTCCCAACATTCCATGTACCGAATCTCACGTCCCTTCTCCATTGCTTAGGTCGTACCGAAGTATCAGTCCAGGTCCGAGGCAAGTTTTCATGTTTCGTAACTTTGCCAGTTGTTATGACGAGGAGTTGTCAGCACCTCGCCCAACCCCGAAGCTGGAGGATCGCCCCATGTCGGTTGTCCGCGACTACCTTATTCAATATATTCGCAGCTACCCTCCATACTGAAGGCCGTTCCTCCATCCGCAAACCGGGGACGCGCCATGCCGTGTTGACGGGGACCTAATTATCATGGCATTCTTTCCCATCTAGTGTAAATATTTTAGCCGGTCCGCCCTTTGTGGGGGAGGAGCAAAAATTTTTTCGCCGGGGCCCGAACCCACTCTCAACGGCCCCGCCAGTGGTACGGTAGCGAAAGAAGGAAAACATCTACATTGCTGGTTACGAAACATGCAGTAGAAGGTAATGACCGACTGCTTTACGGTGGCCTCCGGTCAGCGGTAGGGAGACGAATGCAAGGGAAAGAATGTTTCTTGATACATCTGTGGCGGATGGAGAGGTAGTGTCAGACTAGCAACAGATCTGGTCCTAAAGATTACAACAGTTCAGTGCCATGACATTTACTGATGCACTTGCACACCAACTTCACTGCTGCATCCGTACACTGGCGACTGACAACTATCTGTCGGGTAGCCCTGCACAAATATTATTATGTAGTACAACAGGCGGCACATAAACCTTATGGCTTTCATGATTGCTAGTAATATCGCGCTTAAACTCTCATACAACTATCAGCGCTCCAACCCACACGCCCCCTTTAAATTAAGTCTCTGAGCATAAACTCGGCAACGTTTACTGCGCAGTCAGAAATTCAGTGGCCACCATGAAGTAGAAGATCTGTACCAACTCTCAGTCCTCGCTACGTGACTGCCCAATATACGTGTAACTTAGCGGGTTATTTAATGCGGCGCATAACTGACATCCAATGCATTGCGAGTATAAGTTACTTTGAAAGTAACACAGGCGGCGCTAATTTTCTTCTTGAGACGGCTTCTTACATCTAATTTTGTGATTCAAGGATGAAAATCACCGATAAGGTATCGAGGAAAAGCTGTTACATTGTAACCACAGTCATCTGAGCAATCGGTGTGGGAATATAAATAGCAAAAAATGTATACTTTGCAAAAAGGTTTGCTGTCTTCTTTAACTGAATGTTAAGCTGGGCGCATTTGTCAAATACACCACTCGTGGGAACGCCCACGAGTGGTGTATTTGACAAATGCGCCCAGCAATTGTTAATACAGCAACACCTTAACGGATCAGTGAATAAGCTAAGTTTAGTGTCAGCAGCAAGGAGACAGAAGTAACGGAAGACGATTTCCTTTCACCATATATGTATGACGACATATGCAATGCATGCATTCGAATAACGAATAATGAAAGCAGGAAAGCTGCGTGCACTGAATAATGTGTGTGTAGACAAGCAGGCAAAAACACTCTTTAGTCCACGTCACACAGAAATGCCGACGAATGGTGGGAACTGTTGACAATCAAATTAGCACCTGTACTACACATTTCCTGGTCCGGAACAGCTCAATCGGTATAGCAAATCACTACGGTCTGGACGGTCCGGGGATCGAAACCCGGTGGAGGCGAGGGTTTCCGAACCCCTCCGGACCTGCCCTGGGGTCAACACAGTCTCCTATACAATGGGTACCATGTCTCTTTCCCGGGGGTAAAGAGGCTGGGCCGTGGCGTTGACCACCCACCCCATTTAGCGCCGAATTTAAAGAAGGAATAGAGCTTTGCCTCTACTCCCCTTCTGTGCCTCCACAGCCAGTTCTAGGGTGAACTTTACCTTTACCTTTATATCATACTTCGGACTTTGAGGGTTTTAATATCGATCAAGAGGCCGGCGATATTTACTGAGGATTTCAATCGTTTTTCTTGGATATTTTATAAAAATGCTGGGAAAAGAGACTGCATTAAGATAGGCCACTGTAGCCGACCTTTTCTCTTGTCAGCCGGGTAGCTCAGTCGGTATAGTGCTAGGCTATGGGTTGGACGAACGAGTAATCGTGGTTCAATACTCGGCATGGGCAAATAATTGTATTTTTCTCTAAAATGCCCGCAATGGCTCTGAGGCCCACCCACACTTCTCTACGGTGGGTGCCGACGGCTCTTCTGCCGGGGGTGGGTGAAGTTGACAACTCACTTCCATCTAGCGCCCACATTAGGAATTATTGGAACTATATGCATTCATTGCGTGCACAGGAAAACTTAAATCACATTTTCTTCTCGTTTTCCTGAAAACTTTCCCTTCAGCGTTTCCCATGATATTTTGTATGCATTTCTCATCTCTCCCACACGCGCTACGTTCAAATTCCTTGATTATTAATGTTTCGTGAATATGGCCATTTACAAGTTTTACAATTTTCTCAGTGTTTCTGGTTCTTCACCCCTGTTGGATCCAAACGTTCCCCTATACTTTTTGCTTCAGCATTAAATTTCACATTCACACAATGAAACAAAACAGCGCGAAAGAATTTTCAAATAAAATTAACGTTTTACAAATTTATTTGTAGGTTCTTACTGGTGCTCAGGATAGGGACAGGTGGTGGGGGGGGGGGCACTTGCGAATGCGGTAATGAAACTTCGGGTTCCATAAAATGTGGGGAATTTCTTGACTATCTGAAAACCGGTTAGTTTCTCAAGAAGGACTCTGCTCCATGGAGTAAGTAGGTTCTTGATAGTAGATGAAAATATGGATATTTACCACCTGAAAGGCATTCAGCATATTCGTAATTTCCCCTGTCCATAACTTCTGTGCGAAGCGTAAACAGACCACAATCATTATAACGCGTAAAAAACAACTATCAGTTTGAAATACGTACTGTCCACGGACCAGGAAGTGGTCCCTGCTACGAATTGTGACAGACGCGCAAGCGCAAGATTTCGTGGTAATTGGCGAGTTGATAGTACTTATCCTTCAAGCATTCGCACAGGGAATTCGCTCACTGAACAACAATTTTTAGCATGCGCGCAGCAGTAAATTGTCTGGCGCCCCCTACAAATAGCAGTGGGGAAAGTTCTTTCTACAGACAGCATACCCCGCACCGCGCCAGACACACCCACCACCCGTCGGATCGTCTCTTGCAAAAATGCGTTGCGAAATCAATATGTATCATTTGCAAAAATCTGCGGATGTTCCAGAATGGAAGCATGTGAACATCAGCCGGAATAGCGTAGTAAATACAGCGACTAGGCTACTGGTTGGCCGATCCGGGTTTCGAATCCCCGTCAAGACCGGCTCTGGGGCCCATTCATCCTCCTCTTCAATGGAGTTCTTTCTTGGGGATAAAGCGATTAGAACGTGAAGTTAACCACTCACCTCCATCTGGTGCCGAGGTTAAGAAGGCGTGGAGTTATGTCTGCTCCTCCTCTATGACTTCGTGGCTTGAACAGTAAAGCTGTTACGAGTATGTTATCATATAATGAAGTTGAGACACGGAAAAAGTGATAAGGATATTGGGTACTGAGTGCAAAATACGATAAAGACTTGAAAGAAGCTTGATCCAGTCATAGATTTCCTTTGCAAAAAGTAACACAGACCTTGAATGAATGTCCGCCCGTTTGGCTGTACATTCTTCCCACATTCAACAACTGCTTGATAACTGTGCGATTTAAAACTGAAAGATTAACATTATCTGATATTACTTTCCGAATAACTTACGCGTAAAGATAAAGCAATCCCATTACAGGCCTCGACAGGCCCAGAGGGTTCCAGGAGGCTGAGGTTCCAAGATTTCAAGACAATCGGCACATGAAGTTGGTAATGTTGTCAGCTCTACGCACTGGCAGCCTTTACCCCCCAAAGAAATATTCCTGGTACTTATTTCTATTACAGGCTGAGTCAACCACAGGGCCATAGTGCGGCTGGAAGGATTAAGTCAAGGAAAAATTCCAATGAAACCATCGGGAATCGAACCCACGACCTTCCGACTTGTAGCGCAGTGATTCAACCAACTGCGCCACCGGGTGCCCCAAGTTTCATATAAAACAAAGCCCAATTGTGCAGAATAATTTCGTGCGAAGACACACAGACAACTGCAATCTGGTTTTAAGTGACGGTCTCATATCATAAAAATGAAACGAGGTGCAGGGATAAAAAGATTTCTGGTTCTGTGAAATGTGAATGGCGTGATAAATCGTAGCTGCAGTGTGGAAATGATAAAACCGTGATAGCGAGATCATAGGTTGGAATTACAGAAGGGAATAGGACGCCTAATGGCTGGTGATAACCTCACAATACCTTTAAATTTAAATGTAGTTTGTTCAAGTTCGTACTAAAAGTGAATGAAATTAAAGTAAATACACCTCGTGCGTGTCGTTCACTGCAATATGACTCTCCGAGTTTTCGGTGGTGCGAAATTCTGCACAGTGTGCAACGGTCTAGGAGACCAAGTTGCAAATATGTACATGACATTGAACACTACTAATTTGTTTACAAAACACTACGCCAGGCAGCACTTCACTGTAATCAGCCGAGATATTTGAAGCATTCACAGCCCTGAATGGCGTCTTTTTGTGCCTGACGCCTGCGCCGTCTGGTAGCTGAACGGGTAACATAAGAAGAAAATGCTGTTCTTCATTGGTGTCACATCCTACGTAACTTTACGTTTTTTTTAAAGCGTGCACTGTGATATAGCTATATAAAAAGAACCAACAAAATGCACTGTTTTTTACAGCAAGGTTTTAATTTAATTATGGTGTCTTAGACATATCATGTATATTGGACCGTGCATCATTGTGATAATTGAAGAATAAGAGACCAACTTGATATCACTAGTTATTATGTTTTATTTCACTTATTCTATGCTCAACATGTTTCGGACATTAATACATCCATCATCAGGAGCCTGCGACTTTTCTATTGTATCACCACATTGGTCGTGTAGCAGACTTCAGCCTGCTACACGGTTACCACCCCAACCCAGCCACACCGAAACTCGAACACACATCGAAACAAGAACACACGACCAATGTGGTGATACAATAGAAAAGTCGCAGGTTCCTGATGATGGATGTATTAATGTCCGAAACACGTTGAGCATAGAAGTGAAATAAAACATAATAACTAGTGACATCGAGTTGGTCTCTTATTCTTCAACTGTCTTAAGACATGTTTCGAACATGTCTAAGACACTACAATTAAATTAAAACAGTGATGTAAAAAAGTGTGCATTTTGTCTGTTCTTACTACATAGATACTCTACGAAACACAAATTACTTTCTAATATTTCCATAAACAGCCTAGCACATGCCGACCGAGGTCGGCTACTTGAAAGCACGATGGCTGCGCGGCTACCTTGGTGTTTTCGTGGGTTTCCTCAGTACCCCCCCCCCCCCCCCCAAGGAGGCGCGGGTGTTTTTTTAACCCTCCTGCCAGCCACCAAAGTTTTTTTTTCCAAAAAAGGCGGGCCATGGCGGGCGGGGGCCGGTCCTTTAAAGGGCGGGGGGTTGGGGGCTAGCTTGGGGTTTTTGGGGGGTTTCCCAGTTCCCCCCCCCCCCCCCAGAAAGTGCCGCAGAGTTCTTTTAACGCTGCTGCGACAGCAACAACGTTATTTCTCGCCGGCTCCGATAAATCCAGTTTATCGTCTCACAAAAGCCGACACGGTCAGAAGGTACACTGCTGGTGCCAGGATGCTTCACCAAGAGACTGTGAAGTTTTGGAAACTGTCGGCCGAGATTGTGCTGAATCTCACAGATTTTAGTTTGCTTAACGCTGATCCTAAACCTCGCAATTGTCCTTATAATAAAACCAACTAGATGCACTAATATCTCAAATTTATTTTTGGAGTAGGACTCTACATGTTTCGGACAGTTCCTCTGTCCATCATCAGGTGTCTAGCGCAGTCAGCAAAACCCGTATGACATATACCTACTGCTGTGTGTGCAGTGCCAGACTCCTGATGTTGGACAGAGAAACTGTCCGAAACATGTAGAGTCCTAATCAAAAAATAAATTTGATATATTTGTGCATCTCGTTGGTTTTATTACAGGAACTTATCACGATGCCCGGTCCTCTGAATGTCGAAGTCACAGCTGTCCTTCCGCTGTTTGTGCTTCGGTGGCTAATGCCTCCAGCATGGACAGCGGCATATTCAATGGAGGGTCTGGTTGGATTAAATATTTGTTAAATTAATTATGCTAATTATAGATACTATAATTATTTGTGTGTTGTTATTTTTAACGTGTTTATGTATGCGGTTAGCTTTATTCATTTGTTTTCTCTTATGTTCTTGTGCCGTGTATGAGATTGGCCTTTTGGTTATTCTGTTAGCACAATAATAATAACTAATTGAATTAAAATGAATTGAATTGTATTGTTATCGCCGCCGCCGCCGTCGTCGTGTGTTCTTGTTGCTTATTCGAGGCGCAGGCAACATAATCACTGTCAAATGATGCAAAACTCGTCTGTGGGTAGGCGGAAGTGCCTTAGGCCCTTTTCTTAAGAACAGTCAGCCTTGCGAGAAATCACACTTTACTGTCTTTCGTATTTAATGACATTATTTGATTAACTAAGTGATTTGTACTCCTCACCCAATATCGTGCGGGTGATAAAATCGAGAAGAATGAGATGGGCTGGGCATGTGGCGCGTATGGGTGAGGAGAGGGGATGTATAGGGTCTTGGTGGGGAAACCGGAGGGAAAGAGACCACTGGGGAGACCTA
>Ga0131853_10012225_pt1 | contig 15719 bp, 18 predicted proteins | sample TergutLab28metaG_FD_92764 | JGI IMG/M metagenome (GOLD analysis project Ga0131853, IMG submission 92764) | Labiotermes labralis P1 segment gut microbial communities from Petit-Saut dam, French Guiana - Lab288 P1 (version 2) (version 2) | ecosystem: Host-associated > Arthropoda: Insects >...
GAACAACAGCAGCTGCCGCCCCTATCAGTCCCAGCCATAGGCCAAATTGACCAAGCAATATCATACGTTTCTCCTAACTAACCCACTTCTGTTATACACAAACGCTCCTTCCTGAACTTGACCACCATCGCGGCGGAGTATGTCCATGAAAGGAGCGTTGTTCTTACTACTTACGAATCAACGATGTTTGCGACTACTTCGGCTTCGAAGGTGCCGTCAGCGTTGAGGTGACCGGTCAGTACCACGGCGGTGCCGTCAGTTACTGAATCTGCAAGGCCTCCGGTAAAGACCACCGGCAGTTCAATACTGGGGTCTTCAATGTCATTGACGACCAGGCGAATGTGTTCACCCGGTGCTGCAATGGAGCCGGCAACTACGCGAGCGCTGACACGAACGGGAATGTCGACCATGTCCATCTCGCTACTGGGATCTAACAATGCATAAACTGAAATCGCATTGTCAGAGGTCTCATACCTTGAAGGACAGACTGTAACCATTTGGTTCGACACAATGCTGTTGTCTGGTTGAACAACGCCCGTGATGATGGCACCCGTGCCGTCACCAAAGTTTGCAGGTGGGACGCCATTAAAGACGACGGCGACTTCTGCATTAGAATCAGTGTCTTCGTTAAAAACGCTAAACACCATGGGATTGGACTGCCGGTCCCAGGAACCTGAAACGACCGTACCTTGCAGCTGAATGGTATCCCCTACGTATTTGTCGCCACTGTTGTACAGACGGTCAACGTCCATGCTTTGAGCGGCACCATTAAAGTAGAAAAACGCGAGCAAGGCTACCGCAATAATTACCAAGACGGCAGAAATGCCAATCATGCGATTACGTGCACGACTATTCATCGAATACTCCTCACAACGTGAAAATAAAAACGAGCATATTTGTATAAAATTGTACTCGTACTGGGAGTTAAGACCGACCGACAGGTCAGATATAATCCCTACTTACCTGAACAGCTAATAATGTTAGCATATCGACACAAAAGTGGTAAGCATTTAAGCTACAAATTCCCTCATTTTTTCGAGCACCCTGATGGCACAAGGAAGCTTTCGTGGCACGCACCATGCCAAACCCACAAAAGGATATATGCGAGATCTCGCATCTTCGAGTGGGGTGAAGGTGATGTCACACTTGGGTGCTTTTGACTTTCGGGCGTTATGCGCCCGATATTGGTCCTGTGGCGTAAGCCACAGGGGCATTAGCTTTCGAAGTTGGCTTCCAGTTGGGCGGCGCGCTCGATGGATGCGGCAAAGGCCTGCACGATGGAGTCATGGACGCCCTCCGCATCTAGGGTCTCTAAAGCTGCCTCGGTAATACCACCGGGGCTTGCGGTTGCCTGCATGATTTCGCGCGGACTTCGGGACGTTTCAAGCAGCAGGCGCGACACGCCAATGACGGTTTGTGCCGCCAGACGTTTTGACAGCTCTGCGGGCAGCCCCGCATCTTTGCCCGCATCAATCAGGGCATCGATGACATAGCTAAAGTAGGCAGGTCCTGAACCGCTAATGGTGGCGCCAGCGCTTTGCCATGCTTCAGGGATGTGCTCGACCAGGCCGGCGGCACTAAAAATCTGTGTTGCGATGTCTTTTTGCGCCTCGCTGACATTGGGGGCACAAGATATCAGCGACATGCCTTCGCCTATTGATATCGGCATATTGGGCATGACGCGCACCACAGGGATGGAAGCATCAAGCACTTTGTAGTAGTCTGCAATCGTCACCCCGATGGCGATGGACACAAACAGCGTGCCTTCAAAGCGCGGCGCCAGGCCTTCGAGCACCTTATAGGCGACTTGCGGCTTGACGGCAAAGAGGCAGACGTCATCTGCGTTGAAGTTTCGATAGCCGATCTCTGATGCGACCTCGACGCCGTAGCGTTCGCGCAGCAAGAGCTCTTTGTCATAGTTGGGCTCGACAACGATGACCTGCGACGGGTCAAGCTTTCCCGAAGACAGGATGCCCGCCAAAATGGCTTCGCCCATCGTTCCGCCACCAACAATCAGCAGCCGTCCTTTAATAAAGTTTTCCATTAATTATGTTCCTAGCGAGGCGTCAGGGTGTATCCGTTGGTACTTGAACGCGCCAAGTGACCATCTAGTGCATATACTAAACCAGCCATGAAGTCGATAAAGCGCTGCTTCTGTGCAGCGGGCACCAGACTCAGGTCAACGGTCACGGTCTTGCCTTCTTTCAGGTGATTTCCAATCAGCATGGCTTCTGAAAACTCACGCGGCTTAAAAGAGCTGCTGCCGTCAGGTCCGATAACGGGCTGGCTACTGCGGCGGCTCTCCTGGGTTTCGCGGATTTCGCGCCCGGTGATTTCTGATACGCGCTTCAGGTCAGGCTTGCGTACATGCTTGGTCACCGCCGAAGGGGCAGCGCCCGATGCATAGGGAGAGTTAGCAGGATGACGCCTGGCCAGAGGATCTTCTTTGTTCATGACTTTGACCTTTGAATAATCGCTGGGGTCCTGGTCTTCTTCTTCCAAATATTCAGCATCCCAGCCAGCACCAAAGCCCAGCCGAGATTTAAACTTATCCATTTTGCCATTCTTTGCCATGGAAGTCCCTTTCCACGTCGTAGCTGATCAAAGCGCCTGGCTACTAGCCTGCAAAAAGTGCGGTGCCAATACGCACCAGCGTCGCACCCTCTTCAATCGCCACTTCAAAGTCGCCCGTCATACCCATCGAGAGCTCGCGCAGGGCCACCTGTGGCCCATCACCGTCGGTGCGGTCGCGCAGCTCGCGCAATGCCTCAAAAATCCATCGTACCTGTTCTGCGGCAATAAAGGGGGCCATCGTCATAAGGCCGTTTACTTGAATGTTTTCGAGATCTTCGTTAACCAGCTGGAGGAGTGCGTCCAGTTCCGCAGGCTCGATACCTTGTTTGGCCTCTTCCCCACTGATGCTGACCTGTATCAGCACGGGCTGAATGATGCCTGCAAGCTTTGCGCGCGCGTCAATGGCGCGCAGTAGACGCTGCGAGTCGACAGAATGTATAAGGCTGGTCGCGCCAACGACCTTGCGGACCTTATTGGTTTGCAGCGGCCCAATGAAATGAAAGTCTAGCGGCGTGCCTGCGTCAAGGCAGGCGCTGACTTTACGCTGAAGTTCATCGGCACGGTTTTCACCAAAGTGTTGCTGTCCGCAGAGCTCGCGGGCACGAAGTACGGTGTCGACCGTTTCTGTCTTGCTAACAGCTATGAGCTCGACTTCTGAGCTGTCGCGACTACTGCGACGCGCAGCATCAGCTATCCGTGCACGGACAGCCTCGAAGTTTTCAACAAGCGTGCTCATGGCTGTGTTTAGATGACTTTTGTTTCGATGTCTTGTTCTGCTGCTTCCAGCAAGGCGCGCTCACCCGTCAGGAAGTATGAAAGGCGCTCGCCGGTGTCGATGCAGTAGTCTGCAATGCGCTCGAGGGCGCGTGCTGACATAACCATCTTTGAGGCGGCTTCCATTTCTTCTTCGTCTGTCAGACGACCCAGCTCACGATAGAACTGCTTGTTGAGCGAATCGACGGGTTCATCAAGTTCTGGCAGCTTCAGTGCGAGCTCGAGGTCGCGCTCTTCAAGAGCCTCACGAGTTGCATCCATGACGCGGTAGACTAGGTTAGCCTGAGCCTTAATGAGGTCAACGAGCGTCTGCGGAACTTCTTTGTTGGCACTGCGACGTGCTGCGCGTGCGATGGTCGTGCAGTAGTCTGCCATGCGCTCTTGATACATGGCAATAAAGGCCATGGACTGCAGGAAGCGCAGGTCGCGTGCGACCGGAAACTGGGTCGCAATCAGTTCGATGACGCGATCTTCGACACCCAGGGTGAGCTGGTCGAAGCGATCGTCGTCGTCGATGATTTCCTGAGCCAGGACTTCGTCGCCCTTTATCAGAGCATTAACCGCAAGCTTTGTCGTATTGAGGAGCTCGCGCATAATGTCGACGACGTCGTCTTGGACTTCATACATGTCTGATCTGAATTGTTCACGCATTGGTACTCAACCCCTTTAATCAAATAATAGTATTGTACGGTAGATTTGGTTAAGAGCTTCGTTCTTAACCAAATCTACCGGTAATATAGTCCTCTGTTCGCTTATCAATCGGTGCGGTGAAAATATCACTCGTCTTACCTGATTCGACCAGTACGGCAGGCTCGCCTGCTACTTCTTGCAAGAAGAAAGAAGTATAGTCACTGACACGGGCAGCTTGCTGCATGTTGTGGGTAACGATAATAATCGTCACTTCATCTTTGATCTCTGCCATCAGGTCTTCAATCTTTTGAACTGAAGTTGGGTCAATAGCAGAACAGGGCTCGTCCATCAGCAATACTTCTGGTTGAACGGCCAGCACGCGGGCAATACACAGACGCTGCTGTTGACCACCTGAAATAGCCAAACCGTTTTTGTCAAGAATGCCGCTAACTTCCTTCCACAGATTGGCGCGCTTCAGGCTGTCTTCAACGATGTCATCGAGGTCAGACTTTTTCTTGACCCCTTGCAGACGTGGCCCGTAGGCTACGTTGTCATAAATTGACTGAGGAAAGGGATTAGGCTGCTGGAAGATCATGCCGACGCGACGGCGCAAGTCAACGGGGTCAACGCCACTGCTGTAGATGTCAGCACCTTTCAGGAGCATCTTGCCCCCGACCTTTGTGTCAGGAATCAAGTCATTCATGCGGTTCATGCAGCGCAGGAAGGTTGACTTGCCGCAACCAGAAGGGCCGATGAAAGCCGTGATAGCTGAAGGCATGACATCGAGTGAAATATTGGTCAGGGCATTGAAGTCCCCGTACCAAAACTCGAGGTCGCGGACATAGTAAGTCGTTACCAGCGGGTCGGTTTGTAGTTGGGTCGAATACTTTGTTTGGTGTGTGGACGTACTCATCTAATAAAGCCCTTTCTATGAGTTATCTATACGTGAGTATCGCTTTGAAATCCAGCGTGCGCTCAGGTTTAGGATCAGGATAATTAGCAGCAGTAAAAATGCTGTGCCGTAGGCCGATGGCAGGTTGATGCCTTCGACGGCCATCAGGTAGAGGTGCACGGACATCGAGCGGCCGGAGTCTGTTGGGATGATGGGCATGTTGATGGCGATACCCATGGTGTAGAAGACGACGGCGGTTTCACCGATGGCGCGGGCCAGGGCGAGGATCAGACCGGTGATGATGCGCGGTGTTGCCGTGGGTAGTACGACGCGGCTGACGGTCTGCCACTTGGTGGCGCCCATGCCGTAGGAGCCCCAGCGGATGTAGCGGGGTACGGCGCGGATGGCTTCTTCTGTTGCGCGCATGATGATAGGTAGCATCAGCAATGACAGACCCAAGGACGCGGCAAGCATCGACAGGGGGATGTTCATGGTCTCGACAAAGAAAGCGAGGCCGAAAAGACCCATGACGATTGATGGCACGCTGGCCAGTGAATCTGCGGCAAAGCGAATCGTTTTGACGATGCGGCCTTGTTTTGCGTATTCTGCCAGGTAGACGGCGGCTAGCACGGCGATGGGTGTGGCGATAGCCATGGCAAGGCCGGTCGAGTACAGTGTTGCGACGATGGTCGGTGCAATACCGCCCTCTGCGTTGACGCCCTGTGGCCAGCCGACAATAAACTCGGGGAAGTTTTGTAGCACCACGCCGACGCCGTGGTAGCTGACGTAGATCAAGATAACGGCAAGCAGGCCTATCGTTATACCGGTGGCACCCCAGAGCACGCCCATGGCGATGCGGTTTGACACATGCGCCTTACCCAGGCCGCTGTCTGATTCCTTATGTTCTTTTTGCAGTTCGCGCAGGACCTGCATACCAGTCTTGCGGTCTTCGTTTTGAGGGTTAAGGTTTTGGGACATTAGGCCTCAGCTCCCTTCTTCACCTTTTTGCGCTTCTTATGCTGTTCGCGTGAAAGGAGGCGTACGGTCAGTACTAAGCTCATTGAAATCAGGAAGAGAATTGCCGCGAGACCAAAGAGCGCCGTACGGTGCGTTCCTGAAGAGTATCCCATTTCCAGAACAATCTGACTGGTCATGGTTGATATTGGTGCTGATATGCCGGCAAAAAGCTGCGGTGCATTACCGACAACCATCAGCACGGCCATGGTTTCACCGATGGCGCGACCCATACCCAGGATGGTTGCGTCGATGATACCCACACGTGCTGCGGGGATGACGACCTTCCAGATGGTTTGCCATTTGGTGGCACCCATGGCGTATGATGCTTCGCGAATACCCATGGGGATAGAATTCAGCGCGTCTTCTGACAGCGTCGTAATAGTAGGCATAATCATGATTGACAGCACAATCCAGGCGGTCAGTGGACCAAAGCCTGCCCCGCCAACCAGCTGTGACACCAGGGGCACCACGACCACGACACCAAAGAAGCCAACAACAACTGATGGTACACCGGCCAGTAGCTCGACAGCGGGGCGGATGATGGCATTTGCGCGAGGGCTTGCGACCTCTGACATAAAGACGGCGGTCAGTACAGCTAGCGGTACACCCATGATGAGCGAGCCACCTACGACGACCAGTGAGCCCATAATGAAGGGCACGGCCCCAAAGACGCCTTCTGCAACTGACCACTTGGTGCCGGTCAGAAAGTTCCAGAGGCCTATTTCATGTACTATCGGGAAGGCGCGCCAGGCGACAAAGGCAAAGATGAGTGAGACGCCCAGCACTGCCAGAAAAGCGCAGATGAAAAAGAGCGATGCCAGCGAGGCTTCCTTTATTTGGGTGCGACGTGACACCAGTTGCAGTTTAGTTGCAGGTCTGACAACCGGCACGGGCTCGCGCTGTGCTGCCGTGTCTGCCAGCTCTTTCATCGTGACGCCTGGTGTGCGCGTCAGAGTTTTCTTTTCAGGATTAGCATCGGTGCGCAGCGATTCCTTGCCAGCTTCAGGCATGGACTCTGTTGCGTTTGCGTCGCGTGCAGGATCGACTGCTGAATCGACTGTCGAATCGAGGGGATTCTGAGGATTCTGATTGAGCTCTTCATTACTCATGAGCGCCACCACCTTGCGAGAGCAAGTCGCGGAAACGTGCCTGATCCTCGGGCGTTACGGGCAAAAAGCCCGCATCGATTACGGCACCCTGCTGAACGTAATCTGACAGCACAAATTCGATGTACTGCAAAGGTGAGCCTTCAGGAATACCTTTGGTCAGAAAGTTCAAGGTACGTGAAATAGGATAGCGGTGCGCAATGATGTTTTCATCACTAGGCTCGATACCGTTGAGCTTCAGGGGCTTCACTATCGTGTTAACCATGCGCGGCTCGACAAAACCGACCGAGATATAGCCAATCGCTTCTGGCGTGCGGGCAACAACTTCGCGCACCTGCCCGGTACCCGGCAAGACGACCGAGTTGACCTCGAAAAGCTCGTCACCCATGACGGCTTCAGCAAAAGCGGTACGCGTACCTGAAGCTTCATCACGGTTAACAATGACAATCGGCAGGTCATCGCCGCCCAATTCTGACCAGTTCTTTACTTTGCCAGAAAAAATAGCCTGAACTTGCTCGACGGTCAGGTCACTAATGGGGTTATCCTGATGCACAATAACGGCAATACCGTCGTGCGCTACCGGAATGACCTCGAGTCCCAGGTCCATCTCGCTGTCTCGAAGCTCGCGCGAGGCGGTTCCGATGTCAGCGGTGCCAGATACGCCGACCGCTTCAATACCGGCGGAGGTGCCCATACCTGAAACCAGGACATTGTAATAAGGTTTTGCGTCTTCAAACTCTTGCGCGGCGACTTCTGCAATGGGCAGCAAGGTTGTCGAGCCAGAGACAACAACCGTGCCCCTAATCTCGCGACCCGTACAGCCTGACAGCACAAAGAGTGATGCCAGAAGCATCGTCATGCAGCCTATAAGAAGTGTTGTTTTGAGGACAGACCCCCTGCTTGATGATGCAGGTGACCCTAATGACTTATCCTCACGCCCAGAGCAACACACAATACTACTGTTCGCAGCCATAGTGAATGTGTAATCCCTTCAATAATTGAATTTTTGCGAGATTAATTATATGAAGTCGCTACTTACATCGACAATATGGCAAATGTAAAATTAATGTTAAAGCAAAGCTTTGGTGTCTCTGGCAATCATCAATTCTTCATTCGTCGGTACAACCAAAACCTTGACGCGTGAGCCTGAAGCAGAGATCTTATACTCCCCTTCAAGACCGTCTTTAAAGACTTCACTCTTTTCGATGTTGCGCCAGGGGTCAACGGCAATACCCCAGTGCTCGAGCCCTGCTAAGGCAGCAGCTCGCATGACGGGGCTGTTTTCGCCGACACCGGCTGTCATGACAATGATGTCGAGTCCGCCCAATACGGCCATGTACTGCCCAATATAGCGCTTAATGCTGTAGGCATACATTTCGCGGGCAAGCTTTGCAAGCTCATTGCCTGCTTCCTGCGCGTCGAGCACATCACGCAGGTCACTGCTGATGCCCGTGACACCCAAAAGACCTGACTTCTTGTTCATCAGATTGTCGATCTCATCAGGACTCAGATTTTCTTGACGCATCAAGAAGGTCACGATGGCAGGGTCAATACTACCGGTGCGCGTACCCATCATAAGCCCCTCGAGTGGCGTAAAGCCCATCGAGGTATCGACCGATACGCCGTTTTTGATTGCAGCGATCGAGGCACCATTGCCCAGATGGCAGCTGATAATCTTGAGGTCACGCAGCGGAATGTTGACGAGGTCTGACACACGCTGTGCCACATAGCGATGCGAGTTACCGTGGAAGCCGTAGCGGCGCACCTTGTATTTGTCATAGAGCTCTTGCGGCAGTGGATAGTGATGTGCCTTAGGGGGAATGGTCTGGTGATAGGCCGTGTCAAAAGCTGCAACATGGGTGATTTCAGGCATCAGTGAGCGTGCCGCACGGATGCAGCTGACAGCAGCAGGGTTGTGCAGGGGTGCCAGAGGCGAGACTTCGTCGAGCTTTTCTAACACGTCTTCGTCGATGGCGACGGAAGTAGAAAAATACTCACCGCCGTGTACGACACGGTGACCAACGGCAGAAATGTCGTCAAAACTGGATATTACTCCTCCGTCTGCTGAAAGCACCTTGACGGCAGCCTCCAGAGCCTGCTCATGGTTTTCGATTTCGAGCTTTGCACTGTGCTTTTTGCCGCCTAACGACCAGCTGTGTTCTGCCTTGCCGCTCATGCCGATGCGGTCAAAGAGACCTTTAGCGAGCACTTCTTCGGTCGTGCTGTCCATCAGCTGGTATTTCAGTGATGACGATCCTGCATTCAGCACCAGTATTTTCATGTCTTCTGTCACAGCGAGCTCCTTATGTATGAGGGGTTTGAAGTTTCGGGGACTTGACTAGCCAGCGGCCTGAACGGCGGTAATGGCAACGACGCCAACGATGTCGTCAACACTGCAGCCTCGCGATAGGTCGTTCACCGGGCCACCAATGCCCTGGGTGATAGGTCCGTAGGCCTCTGCCTTTGCCAGGCGTTCGGTCAGTTTGTAGGCGATGTTTCCGCTATTTAAGTCCGGGAAGATTAGCACGTTTGCCTTGCCCGCAACGGTGCTTTCTGGCGCCTTTGACTTGCCAATGGCCTCGACGATGGCAGCGTCAAGCTGCAGCTCGCCATCAAGCTTGATGTCAGGACGCTTTTCGCGGGCAAGCGCGGTGGCCTCGACGACCTTTTCTGTCAGCAGGCTTTTTGCGCTGCCGTAGGTCGAGTAAGACAGCATGGCAACCTGGGCCTCTTTGCCTACTAGGGCCTCAAATGAACCGGCTGATGAAATCGCGATTTCGGAAAGCATTTCTGCGTCAGGATTTTCGACCAGTCCGCAGTCAGAGTACAGAAACACGCCATTTTCACCGTATTCGCAGTAGGGCACGTCCATGATGAAGTAGCTTGAAACAAGCTTTGTTCCCGGGGCTGTCTTGAGGATTTGCAGGGCTGCGCGCAAAACAGCGCTGGTGGCATTGACGGCACCGGCGACGGCTCCGTCTGCCTTGCCTGTCTTGACCATCATGACGCCAAAATACAGCGGGTCTAGGATGGTGTCTGCTGCTTGCTCGCGGGTCATGCCCTTTGCCTGACGCAGCTCGAACAGAGCATCGGCGAGCTCTTCGGTGCAGTCAGCGGTCGCAGGGTCCAGAATCTGGACGCCGGGTGCGGCGAAATCTGCAGGAACCTGGTCAGGGCTTGCCAGCACGGTGATGCCTGCAATACCTTTTTCGACAACCAGCTTTGCTGCTTCCCAGGTGCGCGGATCAGAGCCTTCCGGCAGGACAATGTGCTTGTTTGCTGCGCGTGCGCGCTCGATAGTCTTTGTCAGAAATGAACTCATGCCTGTTCTCCTTCTACTGGCCTACTTTTGCCCCACTTTGGGGTAGTGCACTATGCCCCCAAGGCTTGATGATCTTTGGCGAAGCCTCAAGCTGGGTGCCTGTTTAATTGCTGGACACACTCATCAAATTCAATAAGCGTAGATTATACCAATTTCGAGGCAGTATTCTGATTAATAATTGGGTGGCATGTCTGGTACTTTTCGCAGCTGGTTTTATGCTGTCTGACAGGCCCAGAACCCTAGGTGCCCTTAGACCATGCCTTCAGTGAAGCTGCCGCCGCCCAGCAGGTGGACATGCAGGTGAAAGACCGTTTGTCCGGCACCCGCGCCATTGTTTTGAATCACGCGGTAACCCGATTCGTTGACACCCTTGATGGCAGCGACCTTCGGGATGGCAGAAAAAATCTGGCCCAGCAACTGCGGGTCAGGATGGTCTTCGAGGTTTTCGACGTGATAGCGCGGCACAATCAGCGTGTGCACGGGCTTTTGTGGGTGCAGGTCGTCAAAGGCCACGACGTATTCGTCTTCGTAGACAAATTCCGTGCCAAAGTCACCGGCGATTATCTTGCAAAAAATACAGTCGTCTTGAGCGTTGAGCTCTGTGCGCGCGTCTTGCGTGATTCCCGTCATATTCGCCTGCCTTTACTGATCGCTGGGGATAATCTCGCCCATCATGACTTGAACCTTTTGTTCTGCGGTGTCGAGCTTTGTTTGCAGCGACCTAATCAGGGCAACGCCCTCTTCATAGCGCTTCAAGCTGTCTTCGAGGTCGAGCTGACCACTTTCAAGCTGGGACACAATGCTCTCGAGCTGATTCATTTGATCGCCAAATTTGGCATCACCCGCGCCGTCCTTTTCAGGCGTCGCAGCATCTAGAGCATCAATGGCCACATCTGGCGCATCCTCATTAAAGAGCTGTTCCATCACGTACCCCTTTCACTTCACAGTCGAGCTGACCGTCCTGTAGTTTCACCGCTATATTTTGACCTCGCTGGGCCTCTTTTACGCTATCAAGTACCGCGCCGGTACTTTCGTCAAAAACGGCCGCGTAGCCTCGCCCCAAAACTTTCAGGGGGCTGAGTGCGTCCAGTGCCGCCGCACTGTGTTCGATGCGCGCCCGCCTGCGTTCTGTCACAGCAGGACCGGTGCGCAGGATGCGCTCACGGCAGCGCGTGAGGCTGGTGCTCTGGCGTTCGAAGCCGCGCGCCATGAGGGCGCACATCCGCTGCTGCACCGAATCAAGCTGCATGGCACGCACCTGCAGCAAGGCCTCCGGTCCTGAAAAAACGGGTCGGCTCGCTAAAGAATCAAGGCTTGCACGCAGCATCCTGATTTTTTTCGACATGAGCACGTCCATGCTGTTTGCGCTTGCAAGCATGACCGCTAGCAAGTCTTCAGCACCTGGTGTGCTGACCGCTTCAGCTGCGGCCGTTGGAGTCGGAGCTCGCAGATCAGCGGCGTGGTCTGCCAGGCTGACATCGGGCTCGTGTCCTACGCCTGATACGACGGGCTTATTCATGGCAGCAATAGCACGGGTCACGGCCTCGCTTGAAAAGGGCAGCAGGTCTTCAAAGGAGCCGCCGCCGCGTGCCACAATAACCACGTCAGCGTCTGAGCGGTCAGCAGCCTGCAGACCCGCAACGATTTGCGCTTCTGCATGCTCGCCTTCGACCCGCACCCCGTACAGCAGTATCTCTGCTACAGGCCAGCGACGCGCCAGGGTTTTTTGAATATCATGAATAACGGCCCCCGCAGCAGAAGTTACCACGGCAACCTTCAGGGGAAACTGCGGTAAAGTCTTTTTGCGACTCGCCTCAAAGAGGCCTTCAGCCCGCAGCCGCGCCTCGCGCGCCGCAAGCTCCATACGCAGCTGCCCCTGTCCGGCCACATGGATTTTTGACACCTGAAAACTCATGTCCCCACGCTTTGCGTAGACGGAAAAACGGCCCTCGACCTCAATCTCGAGGCCATCTTCGAGCGCCACACCAGAGGCATCATAAACATTGCCCCACACCGTGCACTTTAGGGCAGAATCACTGTCCTTCAGGCTAAAATACTTCACCTTGTACTTATTACCCGTAAATCCTGAAACCTCGCCAATCACGCGCAGGCGCATAGACTCGAGCGCATGTTTTGCGATATGTAAGGCCTCGGTGACCGCTAGGGGCTGCTGGTTTTCACTACCTGGCGGAGTATGTCCATGAGCCGTCATGAGTCGTAGTCCTCGACAATCACCTTGCCGCCCTGCAGGCGCAGGCTAACCTTGCCGGCAAGCAGTCGCTTGATTTCGTCACCCACTACTTCTTTGCGCCAACCCTGCATGAGCGGGCAGCTTTCACTGCGCGTTGCCAGATAGTCTTCAAGCATGGCACGTGAGCCCAGGACAGAACTCGACAGGCGGTTTTCTGCACTGCGCTTTCTTACCACTGCCGCCATCAGTTCTATGGCAGCGCTGTCCTGGCCGGTGATGCGCCTTTTTTCGGGCAGGCGCGGCCAGTCTTGCTGGGGACAGGATTTACCTTTTTTGACTGCAGCAATAATATCAGCAAAGGATCTGCGCAGATTATCGCCCACGCCGCGGATTTTTGACAGCTCTTGTGTGCTTTGCGGTGCCCGGCGCGCTATTTCAAGCACCGATTCATCAGAGAGCAACCAGCGCTTTGGGATGTCGCGACGCATGGCTTCAGCCTCGCGCCAGGATGCGAGTTCGCGTGCGACGGCGAGCTGATGCGGTTTAAGGGCAGATACGCGCTTCAGGCGACGATATTGCAGGTCGAGATCTATAGTCAGTGCGTCTTCGCTGCTGCGCTGGTCAAACTCCTCATCCAGCCAGTGAAGCCTGCCTAAAGATTCGAGTTCCGCAATGACTATGGGGTAAAGCTTCAGCAGGTAGCTGACGTCTTCGGCGGCGTACTTCAGCTGGTCATTGGTCAGCGGGCGGCGCGCCCAGTCGGTAAAGCCGTCAGCCTTATCGAGCTTCACGCCCAGAAGGCGTTCGACCAAGGCGCCGTAGCCGACCTGTTCAGGCTGGCCAATCAGGGTCGCGGCGTCCTGCGTGTCAAAGTAGGGTCGCGGGGCGGCGCTACAGCTGTCGAAGAGCATTTTGAGGTCTTGCGTGCCCGCGTGAAAAACCTTCGTGATGGCGGGATTTGACCACAGGGTCGCCAGCGGATGCAGGTCAAGAGTGTTTGGTAGCGGGTCTATCAGGTAGAGCGCGTCACCGCTTGCAATCTGCAGCAGGCAGAGCTGCGGGTAGTAGGTTTTTTCGCGCATGAATTCCGTGTCGATGGCGAGCACCGACGCCTGCGCTAAGGTTGAAATCGCAGCCTCAAGCTGCTGAGAAGTGGTCACAATTTTCATAGACCCATGCTAGCACACCCCCCAGACACCAATGCCGCCGCATGTGAGTCGTTATTTGACCTGAAGAAAGAGATGTGACAGGCTTTGTCCAGTTGATAAGAGTGCTTTCGGGGCGAGAGCGAGGGTGTCCATGGATGGGATTGAAATGCTGAAGTTAGAGATATATATACCAGTAACGCACTTTGCTGAGCTGCAGGAGGCTTTGCGCATAGTTGGCGCTGGTGTGGTGGGCAACTATGACAGCGTCTTGAGCTACCATCCCGTCAAGGGCACTTGGAGGCCGCTTGCAGGTGCTGACCCCTATGATGGCACGATTGGTGAACTGCAAGAAGGCGATGAGTACAAGGTTGAAGTGCGCTGCGAGGCAGAAAATCTGACACAGACGCTTGCTGCCATCAGAGAAGTTCACCCCTATGAGGAGCCACTGATCAACGTCATCCCCCTGCTGTAAGGTCAAACCCAAAACCCCTAATGCTCTATTCGACTAACGTCATTGCGGGCTTGACCCGCAATCTAATTGGATAGATTAAGTCGATTGCCACCACTACGATGTCAGCCACTGACGTGAACTAAGCAACATCCTGCTTACGATTAGACTGCGGCTCGGGGGCCGCAGTGACGTAGCTGCGACACCTTGCTAGATGCTTTGATTTTGACCTTTGGTCGCTACGCGACCTTTACTGGTCCTGTGCCGCTAGGCACAGGTGCATCGGGGTGCAAGGTGACGTGAAAACGAAGGTCAAACTCGAGACCCCGGCTCGGGGGCCGGGGTGATATTGTAGGGGCGAGCGTCCCCGCTCGCCCGCCAGCGAGGTGACCGACCTTAGACTTCGACGTGGTCTGCGAGGAAGGTCGTCATCGTCTGAGTGAACTGCTCGCGGAATTCGGGCTTGAGCGTATCTATCAGCTTTGGACCTGATTCCATCATGTATTCTTTGGTCATCGAGCCATCGTCTTGGCGACGGAAATTTTCTGCAAGGATTGCCTTGAGGTCATCGAGCTTGTCTTCCTGAGCAATGCTGGTGACATAGTCGTAGAACTGTTGTTGGTTGGCGTTCATGGTAGAGCCTCCTAATCAGTCATTAACTTTTTATTTTACTCCTTATGAGCGGACGAAGTTTGTCCAGATGCGCTCTTCTGTTGCCGGTGCTGGCATGGGCAGGTCTGCCGCCTTGCCTGCTTCGAGGTTTTTGAGCAACTGCGCCATGTTGCGCCCTAAGACACGCATAGTTTGAAGTCCCTCTTTGTCTGATTCGACTTCTTCTGCGCTGTTGCCGTGCACAATATTCCAGTAATTGCTGCTTACGATGGGCATTTGAGCAAAGGTGAAGTATTTGTTTAGCCTGTCGAAGGCGGCGCTGCCTCCCCCACGTCTGCAAGCTACGATGGCAGCCCCGGGTTTTCCGGTGAAGTGTGAGCTCGCATAGAAAGCACGATCAAGAATGGCGCAGGCAGCACCATTTGCGCTGGCAAAATAGACAGGAGACCCAAAAATGAAGCCATCTGCGGTAGATGCAGCTTCAATAAGGGTGTTGCAGACATCGTCATCGTAGTGACAGACCCCTCCGTTTTCCCAGCACTTGCCGCAAGCGACACAGCCACGAACGGGCTTTGGTCCCAGCTGGATAGTCTGAGTTTCGATACCAGCCGCCTCGATTGCCCCTGCGACTTCTGCAAGCGCTCGAGCTGTGGTTCCTGCACGCTTTGGACTACCGTTAAAGAGCACTACTTTCATAGCTGCACCTTTCTATGGAAGGGTAATTTCGACACCAAAGAATTATACCTTTTGTATTTTGAGTTCATGGATGTAGTATTTGAAAAGATAATCCCGCATAACAAATCGCGTGAATTCTGGGCAGTGATATTCGTGCGTGAGAGAGAATATTAACCTTCACAGGTTCGAATCGTGCAACATATCAGAAAGTGGCTGGGGCACAAGGATTCTCGTGTCTTGCTGCGCAATCCACGGGACCTCGCTGCGCTCGGACTTAAATGCTCCTAAGGTCGCATTTAACCTTCACAGGTTCGAATCGTGCAACATATC
>Ga0131853_10012226_pt1 | contig 15717 bp, 12 predicted proteins | sample TergutLab28metaG_FD_92764 | JGI IMG/M metagenome (GOLD analysis project Ga0131853, IMG submission 92764) | Labiotermes labralis P1 segment gut microbial communities from Petit-Saut dam, French Guiana - Lab288 P1 (version 2) (version 2) | ecosystem: Host-associated > Arthropoda: Insects >...
AAAAAATTCACGCATGCGCACTAAGGTTCAAGGTCGGCTCATGCAAGCGCGCTAGATTATAATCCATCAGGTGTTCGCATAAAAAAATACGGTCGGATACTTTTCTAACAGACCTCGTACAGTGCTAGACTCCTGATGATGGACAGAGAAACTGTCCAAAACATGTAGAGCTCTATTCCAAAAATAAATTTGAGAAATTAGTGCATCTTTGGTTTTATTATAGGAACATAAATGGTATCTGCTCTGAAACTTCATGCCCATTAAACAATTTTTTATAATATAACCCTGTTTTTCAAGTCTGTACATAAAAGACAGGTTGCATTTACTGAAATATAAGACAACCCACCTTCAAAATCTTTCAATTTTTAGAAAAATACATACACAGGAACATATTTAATTTTATGCAACACTATAAGGTAACCCCTCCATTTTTAAGATGATGAATTAGCAAAAATTGGCATCTTTTATTTAGGTAAATAAAAGAACAAACATTCAGACCACACACAAGTAGAACACTTTTATCTTCTGTGTCTCAAGTCAAAAGCTCTTACAGAGATCCTGGTAAATGTTGAAACTTTGTTGATACCAAACCCATTCAGAGATTGTTCTTCAACAAACAAATAAAGGCTATTAAAATTCCCCATATGCATTCCGCTGACAAGTAAGCCAATGGATCCCTTCTGTATAGAAATCCCTGGGTCACTGCTAAAAGCAGTGCACCATCATGGGCACGGTAACTTCACTTCATACAAATTCCCAGCCCTTGTAATACTCCCTAGAAAAGGACACAACACATGGAAGTCACAGAGTTGAAGGTCCAGGCTGCAGAAAAGACTGTTGAACACCTTCCAGTGCATGGAAAACAATGTGTCCTGGACAGTGCACAACATATGGGGAAGGGTAATGTCATACAATATGGTGACATCCATCATGAGTATGCTGGGATACTTCCTCTTGATGGCTATGCAAAAGCCTCAGTGTGTTCCATAACAGCATATCCAGGACCTTGAATGCTGGAAGTGCTGAAGGGTCATAGATTTCGGTTGGATGGAGATGTCAAGGCTGCACTGCTACTGTGGCTGCAGCAACTGGAAAAGGGCTTCTTCTCAGAGAGAATCCATTGACTGGAATGTTAATGGGGTGCCTGCCCAGGGCCCACCCAACCTAAATCCAACTGCTCTACTCCTTTGTTTAGAACAATATCGAGTTAACATTGAAAAAACCCTCATACATTAACAACACCCATATGGTAAGGCAAAGCTGTCCCTGTGCTGCATTAAGCACAAAACTATGAAACGGTATAGTGGAATGGAGGTATAGTTCCATGAATTCTCAACCACGGCACTAGATAGAGTTGAGTGGGGCAATTTCATGCCCTGGCTATGTACATCCTGGCACACAGCCCCCAACATTCAATGAATAGGAGACTGGTTGGGCCCCAGAACTGGTCTGGAAACAGAGATGAAGAGAGAGAAAGACAGAGAGAGAGAGACACAGAGACAGATATATATAGACAGAGGAAAAAATCTCTTGAGAAGTAAGCCTCTGATGTCCAGTCATTGCCGGTGTTACTGTGTCTACCACTCTCTCAGTTACCGTAAGTTCAAACTACTTAAATCTCAAAATTTTCATCTCACATCAATATATTTACATAACATGTTGAACCATTTACTTACAAAAAGTTTCGCATTTCCAGACTGTACTTCTTGAAATACAAGCAGCAAGCAATTTGTAAGGTTCTCAGAGTCTCTGCAATCTGAGCCAAAACCTCATATTACACAATATTCATACTGATATTAATACATAAATGTTGGTATTTATGTATAGTTAGTAAGGAATATAGAATGTGAATCAGCAGGTTTTCTGGGATGTGACATCGTAAAGTTTGATATATGGGTCCTAGGATATGATCTTGATATTTGCATACTACACAGCACATTTTTATGTGGTTTATCACATAACATCCTAATGTTATTTCCAATCCGTGGACAAGTTGCCACACAGGTAGAAAACAAACCAAGTACTGGACATTCATATAAAACAGAATATACAAAGTAAAAGTGGTAAGGTATTGGGATGGTTTATCATATTGCTGTAAGTGGGTCGATCATAAAAATAACTCATGAGTATTTGAATCAGTGGGAAAAAGGAAAATTCAACAAAATAAAATTTTTCTATATAACCATACATTATCAAGGAAATAAAATGTCTTAAAGCACAGATTTTACTGCATGCAAACAGTGGCTAGAAATCTCATTCCTGCACTGAAAAGGAAATTTCAAACACTGTGCTTTCTTTTGCTTCAGAAGGTTTTAATATAATTGCCTTTCATATTTATACTTCCTAAAATTCTTTTCCTGACTGAAGTTTCTTGCTTGAACTTGTTTTAAATACCGATTCAAATAAATAACATAATTATGCAGCCAATGCTACCAGATGATACAGAATTTTCTTGGAACACTAACTGATGTGGTGCAGAATACATCTGCCTTGCAGCATATGGAATATTTTTTTTCCAACATGTTCTAAACATCATCCCACTTTCTTATAAAATGTGTAATATAATGCAAGAAACATAAAACCTCCTGGTACTTTTTCTCTATTGTTCCTTGTGTACAGTAAGTGAAAATCAATGTCAAAAGTTTAATCACACGTGCCTCTACTTGTACATTAAACAATAAACATATACAGAATAATTGTAAAGTGTGTGACATCAGCTTTAAAGCAAACTCTCAGGGAGGTCTCTAACTTCAATTAAACAGAAGTACTATAGTTGAATAAAGATAGACCAACTTGATGTCAATGCAGGCTGAAGCACTAAAGTGCTTCAGCCTGCATAAGGATACCACACCACCCCAGCTGAACCACACCGTAACACCAACACACATCGAACCAGAGCAATACAACCCATGAAATAACTCAACAAATAAGTCGCAAGCTCCTGAGGACGGATGTACTAACATTCGAAACATGCTGAGCATTAAATAATGAAATAATAAAGCAAGTGACATCAAGTTGGTCTATCTTTATTCAACTATCAAGATGATGCAGTCCAATAAACATAAGAAGTACTATGTTTGAAAGTGTGAAATGCAGGACAATTATGACCAAATTATGAACATTCTGAAATTTAATATTCTAAAAAACCAAATGAACTAAAGGGCTCAAACTTCATGATAATTACATTTTCCAGATGAATGATGAGAACACAAAATGTTAAAAACAGCCAAACACAAATATTTCTGCTGTGCATCTTGACTTGGAAGTGCCTGATCGATCATGAGGCTGATATGCAACAGGGGACCTACTCATTAATACGGCCTCTGAACCAGCGGGGGTAGAAAACTTGGTATGCTGTACATTAAGAAAAATTTTAACTTTGGCACAGTTGGAGGACTCAGGCAGATAAACACACAGATGGGTGACACACACACACACACACACACATCTGGCCTGGGATCAAACTCAGAATGACAGTTTTGTGTCCTACCTCAAGACCAATCTTGCATAAAGTATGTTTTGCATTTTGTTTCTAACACCAACTTAAATTAGCACTGATACATACTTGACAGTAACATGAACAGATGGTGAACGAAGTCAAGATAGAGAGTCGACCTACTAGACACAGCTTGTTGAACTGATCTGTATAGGTGCATTGTAGTTTGCGGTTCCTGGAAGTTAAGTACATCATAAAATCTAGAGGGCTCTGAAGCTGGTATACTGCACTTAGCATTAACAGGTTCCTGGAATTTCTCCATTGTCTCATACTCCCTAGAGGGCATAAGATTTCACATCCTGAATCTGTTTCCATCATCAGGTAAGAATCCAAAGAGGCACCTTATCAGATCCATTAGAAAGAGCTAATCTCCAATACTGGACTGCTGAGGAAGGAAATGTCCAGTTTCTGAGACACTCTGTTCTGTCTGCCATAGCAGAAGTTCAGAAATCCCATGATGCTACAATTAAATATCTGACAACATGTAAAAGAATTAAAGTGGTATTCAAATGGGTAAACTATGTAAAATTAATAAATGAATATGCCATATGCACAATACTTCCTTATTTATCCCACAATAATTACACTGCTGCCTGACCACTCTGTTTGTCTGTCATCAGGCAGCTCTTGTAAGTACTAACTGTAGGGGTCTTCACTTGGGCTATTATGCAGCATAGGTTTGTAGTTGTCTACCAACATTGCAGGACAGCCTATTGGACCCATCCTCAAGGGTCAAACACTCCATTCATTGGACTGCTTAACCCTTACAAATGGGACTGATGAGTTGTCCTGAAACATTGGTAAACAGCTACCAACCAATGCTGCATAACAGCCCAAAAAGCAAAGACCTGACAATACTGTGGCAGATGCCTGAAATCTCAAACACTTAATTGTTATTAACTACATGTATAGTTCTGGCCCGTAGCTTTTTCCCAAAGTATGATGTATGGTATTATATGATAACATATTTTCTAGGTTTCAAACTTTTGAGAAATGCCCGATGATGGCCACAGAGTGGTCAAACCATACAACAATGCAACAACCATGGCATAAATAAGTGAGTACTGTGCAAACACCATATTTACTTATCAAAAGGTAAAAGGAAAAGTTTTCCCATTACAGGCCCGGTGTGGCCCAGAGAGTGGGTAGAGGTATAGCTTTACTCTTCCATGACCGCGGCACTAGAAAGGGGTGAGTGGTCACCAGCACACTCCGGCCGCACTTTACCCCTGGGGAAAGACCCGGTACCCATTTTGCAGGTGGCTGGGTGGTCCCCAGGGCAGAAAATCTCGCCCCCACCGGGATTCGATTCCAGACTGTCCAGCCCGTAGTCAGTCACTATACAGACTGAGCTACCCAGCCTAAATATTTATTTATTAAATGTATACAATCACAAGTAAAACTGGTAGGTATCAAATGGATAGAGGCAAAAAATAATTTGCTTTGTATACTAGTAGACAGGATAATAATGTGTAGAGCTCAGTTGAAACCTGATGGCACACGGTGACGCACGGTAGGGGAAGTGAAGGGGAAACATGTGAGTGGAGTGGGTAGCCAGTAGTCTTGCACTCTACCTCAGAACATGGTTTATCCAGCATTACTACCATTACTACCGCTGATGCGCACACCTCGGCTGCCAGTAGTCGACTGAACTGACGCCCCCACCAATTTAAATGGACTTGTCCATTTCACGGAAAGACCAAATCTGGTTTCTGTGCATGTGCCATTACGTTTCAAACATGCTCTACATCACTGAGACAGAAATAAAAATTAGTCTCTCTGTACACTAATATGCAGCACTGATTCTGTGAAAGAACTCACGCAACCTTTACATAAAAAGCAGAAAATGAAGTTCAAGTCAACCCAGATTTTTTATCTTGATAGAAACAGGTTGCAAAATTTCAGCCTTTTTTCACAAAAACTCAACTTCCTTACCACAGTTTCAGTCAGCAATGACATCAACTGATCATGCCTGAATGACGAATGGAATGACAACTGGCGGGCAATAACACTATATGCAGGGTGAAACATGCCCCAGTACCACTTTATCTGCCAAAAATGCCACATGAACTGTCTTTGCAGTTTAACTCAGGCCCATGTAATTAATTCACCAAACTAATAACTGACAATTGAGAAAATAAAATCCAAAGTTTCCCTACCATTTTATAAGTATATAACACTAGTCCATATCTTCAACCAACCCCACCCTCTTTCTTTATAAAACAACCTAATATTATCCTTCCATCCATGCCTCACTATCTAAATGATCAACTTCCTTTAGAATATCAAACTAAAATATAGAAATTTTTCATGTTTCCCATGCATGCTACATGTGTCACCCATCTCATACTCCTTCATTTTATCACCATAATTGTACAAGTCATGAAGCTCCTTATAATGCACTTTTCTTCACTTTTCTCTCACTTCCCCCATCTTAGGTCCAAATATTCTCCTAAGCACCTTACTCTCAAACATTCTATCTTTGGAACTAATAATAATCTTTGTCTTATCTTACTGTTGAGTTTCACACTCATACAATCATAACAGAGATTAATTATATTTTAACCTTAATCTACAAATAAGCCCAAAATTAAAGAAAAAAACCAGTACATAAGACACATGGTGTAAAAAAGAGTACAGGCAGCAACAGATAAAATGGGCGAAAGGATAGATAGCACGAGATAGACAAGTTACAGGTAGCAACAGATTCACAAACAGAGTATGTGTAGCAACAGACAGAGGACAGGTAGCAACAGATACACCAGCAACAAATACACAAACGTAACAAGAGATACATGCACACTGAGAAAACAATGAGACTGAAAATATTTAATATTTTCTTACCTCTGCAGAATGCGTAGTCCCCACATGTCGCATAGCACAGTAATCCATCTCCTCGAGAAGTCTAAATACATCAGCAGTTTCTGTTCTGTTGCCATTCCCACTATTCCACTGTAAACCGGGGAGCTCAATGCAGTCGGCTCCGCGATTCCCTTTAAATACCACAGGCAAAGCAACAAGCTGATGCAGAAGCTTCAACTGTTTCCACAGCTTCTCAGCTGGACTGGTTGCCTTCTCAAGTACAACAAGCATTTCCTACCAAATAAAGCAGCACAGCATCATGTATCATCATCATCATCATCATCATCATCATCATTGTCTTCGTCATCGTTGTTGTGGCTTTTGAGGTAAGGAATTGCTGTTTTGCCTGTTATAATTTCTCTTATTTGAAATGCTGTAACATTATAACTTAGAAAAGTAGGAGGGAAAAAGTGGGTGAATGAGAAGGAAAATCACTAAGTAAAGGTTAACTGATTCATGCCAAGCTTGCTAGCAAGCAGACAGCAGTCTCTGCTTGACAAATGCCTGTTGCTGTATGTACAGTCTTGAACTCCTGATGACGGATGGAAAGACCGTCCAAAACATGTAGAGTGTCATTCCAAAATAAAATAAATTTGATACACTGGTGCATCTAGTTGGTTTTACTATAGAAATAATATTACAATGCACGGCCCTATGAATGTCAAATATGTGAAAAGATATTCTTACCACAACCGCATCTGCATAATCTGGAGGTATGGCAGTAAACAATGAACTAGACCATGTGAGATGAACTGATATGCTGGATTGTGTAGGGTTTTCATAATCTGACTGTTGGATGTCATACACACGTTCCATAAGAATTTTCACCTGAAACACACATCATTATGAACTGTTTGCAAATTACCAGAGTATAAGCAATATTTCACTGCATACATCAATGATGAGCAACCTTTGTTGCATTAGGAGCAATTCAGAAGTTCAAAATCTTTGAAAATTATATATTACAGTAGGAAGACCTATGTGTTACTTAAAAAAAAAAACCTATGAGCAAAAATACATGTCATTTGCATCTTCATAAGGTCTGAATGACATTGCTGCTGTAACGTTTCATCTGTTAAATTAGCTCACAGGTCATGTGAAACCAATGCACACAGCAAATACCACACAATCCCTTGATAACTTCACAGTAAATACTGTCAGAGATCATTAAAATTTTAGTCTGTTTTTGCTATACGCCAGGTAAAATGTAAAACATCACATCCTGAACACACGCGGGAAAGTGTACATGTAGCTCCATTCTTTCTCAACCCTAACAACAGCTGGGAGTGAGTGAGACTGCTTTACCCCTGCCAAGCAGCCCACACAACTCAGTGGGCAGAAGACTGTGTGTGCCCCTGAGCCAATCTTAACACAGTGAGAAAGACAACAATTCTTGTCCCAAATGAGAACCAAACCCTATTCATCCAGCCACTTAATTATACCAGCTTTAGTAAATGCAATTAATTCACATTCAGAGCATACCTATTTGTTGCAAATGAAGCCCAGACATCCAGCCCACGGCCCAGTCACTACACAACACTAACCAACAGCTACTACACAAAATGTGCAGAAAAAAAGAAAGTTTTTACATAAAAAATAAGCTTGTACACCATTATCAGGTGAAAAATTAAAATGAAATTGAATGGGACAACACCTTTCTACAGATAAAAACAAAAGTTGAACACTGTACTTTACTGAGTATAATATTACATGAACCCTGTTAACACATTAGGTAGCAACCATCCTTCAGGGAGTTCTAAAGGCAACAAGCGTGTCACTCAAATGTGACTGAGTGTACTCATTCAATTATTTCTAAAATACAGTGTGCCCAGTGTGACAGCTAGCTCATAACCCAGAAAATGTCCTAATATGGTGCAGTATTAGAGGACATATAACAGTTATGGTACTACATGAAGCTCTTTAAAGTTAAGTGGTATCTTGACCCTCCAATTGAACATGGTAATGAAGTCAAATGGTATACAATAATCAAGAAGCATGCAATTCCCATTCACAACATAATTTCCAATGTAACAGTAAAATTCAACAGTCAGGTCATGAAATCTATCAATCACAGCTAGTGATTTCCTGGATTTATATGTTCAGTGGTAGGTGGTATTTAGTCACATAATAATTTCTTCTCAGGAAACCTAGAGATCCCCCAGGTAGCCTGGGGACAATACATGTAGTCAAGTGAGGAACATTTGGATGAATAGTTTTAGCTGAAACCAGTTAAATGAATGGTTAATCCATTTTGCAATAATGTGATGTACATTTGTAAACAACAGTTAATTAAGGTGGTCCAGATAATCTGTCACTTGTCCAATAGTAAAAGGGCAGAGGTAGTTGGAGTGATCATCAACATTATATCTGCTAATCAAACCACCTTTTCACATGGAGTGACAAAACTGAAGCCTTGGTTATGAAACCACAACACTACAAAGCGTCAAATTCTCAATAATATTCTTGGTGGTAGCAGCAACGTAACTAGAGTGTGGCCCGTTTATCAAGTTAGCAATAGGATAGCAGGCAGCATCCGAGTCACAAATCAACAACTGAACTGGCTCTTTCAGGTGGAACCCCTGTTAAGTACACAGGGCGCAGGTAGTGGTGGCTCCAGTGACACTGTGTATGATCATGCCAGGCACACCAAACTACCACCATAATGAATTATAATAATTTTTATTTTTATTGTTAAACCGTGCATGTTGTCAAGTTACTCAATTATTACACCAACCACTGCACATATATAAAATTTATAAAATTTACACATTAAAACATTAAAAATGCTCTGACATGTTTCGGTCCTAAGACCATCATCAGGGAGCTATATATTCCTTTCTAAAGTTACACTAGAAATAGCAACAGATTAATTTCGTTGTACAAGTTGGGTGTTGTGGCAGCATGCAAAACAAATAATGATTAATGCTATGGAAGATGTTAACTTTCAGTCATCAAGCAAAGCTCAGTAAAAGCAGAAAACTTTCACTGCTATGGACAAGTTCAACAAAGAGCTTTGCATTGTCAGTTCCTTCAGTTTTACGACAGGGGATAATTCCACGCACCCTCCACCCCAATAAAAATTGGAAATGTGTGCATAATACAAGAGTCCTGACATGTTGGCTCTTATGTTTAATTTCTTGAAATTGACAAAACTTAAATTTCACAGTAACAGTCATACCAGAAAATTAAAACATATTTTAATTCAATATATACATGCATATATATATATATATATATGCAGATCTAAGATTTCAGCCTGAAAGTATCTTCAAAGAATTACTATCAGTGATACGATACTGGTAATCTTCATGCATATTCATAAGACCGCTGGTGATCGTTGAATATACAATTTCAGAACTGTATGGATACTGTCATTTTTATTCAAATATCTCAATAACTGTAAGACTAATGGAAAGCATATTGTACTTCACCATTAATGTCCAAATGAGACATTGCTCAATTAAATATATACCCTTATGCACAAAATAAAAGTCCTTTGTGCTAAACCAGAAGGAAATGATTATAGAAGTAGAGGTAGACCAAAGCTGAGGCGGTGCGTTGAGTTAGGGAACAACATTGCACAGGCTGGAGTTGGAAAATTAATGCCCAGTCAAGAGAGACGTGGCAGAAGCACATTGAGGAGGTCACGTCCCACCCAAGAATATAGTACCAATGGAAGAAGAAAATGGCTGAAAGAAACAATATTGTTCCATAGTTGGCATTTGAACTGAACAGTGCTCCAGCAGCAGCAGAAATCTGGGATTTAAAAGGCCATACACTGAAGGTCATGGGTGGTTTTCATTCTTCTCAACAATTTTTTTGAAACATTTTTTGTTGCAATAAATAATTAGTGACCTATGTTCAACATGCACTCAGATATGCAAGTAGGGCTTTGAGTAAAGTGTAGTTAAAACATCTACCATCTAAGTAAAAACTGAAGGCATTATGCATGTTTTTGTAAAATTTACTAATATAAAATTTCACAAAAATCCATTTAGCAGTTCTTGTGTTACCAAATACACACTAACAAACAAAGGGAAGAAGCAATTTTAATAACCATTGCACAGAGTAGGAAATGTGCCTAAGTATTACTCACTTATATGAAGGAAGCAATACAACTGTATGGCAATAAAACATCTATGTTCTACACTGGATGAAATAGACAAGAACCAATTGCCAAATGTAAATAAAAATTAACTCTGCAATATGGTGATTAGGTATTTTTCCCATTTCTTGTTTGTTGACTTGATCTCTTGAAGGGTTGCTTGCAAAGATGCCAGAAAGAAATATTAATATAAAGGCATATCCAAAAGTTTCCAAAATCACTGCCAGAACAGAAAACAACAAGTAGTACAGCTTTCTACCACTAGGTGTCATAGCATCACTATCTTCTGAGTCAGTCTGGTCAGTTTTTCAGCCATAACCCTCTGCATTCTCAACAAGTCTTTATTCCTCAGACTGTTCAGCGCAACCAGCAACTTTCTAAGGGCTGGACTGAAGGAACATGGTATATGCATTTAGTTTCACATTAAACTTAAGAAAACTGTACTGCAAGGGCATGAAACACTCAAAACAGCTTTCAGTGATGGTATGGGCAGAACACAGCCTTTAGAGTGGTTTTCTCAATTAAAACATGGGGAAAATTTGGTTGAAGATAACCCTGAAACAATAGCTGATGGTCCTATGTGTCATTCCCGGCAGTCTGTTCCAGTAATGCTTCAAGAAGTGGCAAGAATGCTGGACTTGTTGCATAAATTTGGAAGTGGACTACTTTGAAGAGGGCAACACTGATCAATAAAAAAGGTAAGCACTTATTTCATTATCAGCTCAGTCCACAAAAGTTTGGATATGCCATCATATATGCTTCTAAGTAATAAGAGGAGAAGAATAAATTCCAAAGCAGGCAGACAGATTTAATTGGTACCCATTTGCCAACAGTCCAACCAAGTGACTCCACGTTTCTCTACGCTACGTTTCACCACCTCATGTGTGGTTACTGTATTTTATGAATGTCATGCCAGGACAATAACATTCAAATACTCTTAAGCTTCTTCAGGATCACATGGTATATTATATTTATCAATATGAATAAAAGTAGAAAATGCAATACAAATTTCAAACCTCACATCCTGGAATTTTGGTCAATGAAAGATGTTCTTTCTTCATATTAATTGCATATTCTTCAGCCTGTTTATAACTCCAGTGCCCCAACAATCGCACAATGTTACGAGTCACCCAGCCACTCTTCCTGTTATGAAATATTGATAGCAAAACACTTTGTTGAGGATCTGAACCATCACAGACTACCCAAGCAGGCACTTTCCAACACTGTAGATGCAGACTGCATAAACTCAGAATCTTCCTATTAAAAAAACACAATGGAAAAGGACTTCTATAGGTTTTACAGCCTGCAGTCTTGTGGAAAAGCTCACAGTTGGACTGAATATAAATTTTACATTTGGTAAGCACATGGTTAACAATGTTCTTTCACAACAATTTCACTGCTAGTGCCAGTAATTTTGAAACGATTTTCCATGACTTCTACAGGTAGATGGTATGTTTCAGTTATGAATGCAAAATTAAAATGTGTTGTACTATTCAAATTATAAACCCATAAGTATACTATCCCAAAATAATCCTTTATGGTGGAGCTCTGATATATATAAAAATTGGACACAAATACTGCATATTTCCTGACAATCCTCCATAAAAATGATGATCATAGGGAAAGTTTCTTTCACCTTTCTCATCTTACATCTGAATTGGTGGCATGGATTTGGCATGTTTGCATAAACAAATGCAAATATATTGGCTCTGCCATACTTAACTGCCGGTATGCACATAACTGAAGAACTCCTCAGTAGATTTGTGAGAAACATAATATTGGGACAAGGGTACACAAATTTTCCTAATATCTGGTAGCCACCCCAAAAGGGTCATGTGAAGCAAGCTCAGTAAATGGGAACTACAAATATTATGTGCCACCATACAAAATTCAGACACCCAGGTGACCTGACACTCAAGAGTTGTGTATCTCTGTACTAGGATGTTACTAAGAGTTGTCAACACATACCAAATTTTGTTAAAAGTTAACAATAATGGAAAACACACATGAAGAAGTACATGCATTTCTGCATGCAATCTGAGCATAACTCACTAAATATTTGTTGGGATGCCAAATATTTCAAACAGAAGTCATACAGAAACCTGCAACATACATTTTATATCCAGCATACAATCTTCTGCAAGCCTCACAGCTTTTTATATAATTAAACAAAGGAAGCAAGCACACCAGAAGTATTATACTGCACTAAGCACAGATTTCTCAATGTATTTCATTATATTATGTCTTAAATAATTATATATGCTTGTTACAAAATTGTTATTAAGCATCAGCAAGGCTGACTTGGCATGCCCATGAAATTTTTCTAGTCTTTTTGGCATTTATGTACATGAGTAAATCAATAAACTTGTTTCAATTAATTCCTGGTACATACTTATTACACAAAGAATATTTGTTCTGATTTTTATATTATTTGAAAACCAGATTTGGTTTAGATCAGTGTTTCTCAACCTTTGTGAGACTGTGGCCCGGTAAATTCATTTTTCATAAGACGAGGGCCCAGTCCCAACATATTTACTCATAAATACCTTTCCATTTTTTGTAAGTTCATACATTAAACTAACATAAGTATTAATATAATAATTATAATGACTTAACAATGTACAGTTACAGCCTAACATAAGAAACTTAACAACTACCAACAGATGATCTCACATACCTGGCTTTGATCACAGAAAGTGAACCATGACTCTCTTCATCTTTATGCCAGTGTTTTATTGGAGCACTAATAGTTGTATCATCATAATCATCTGGACTAAATGAATATGACAAAGGAGAACCTGACAGATCAAAGTCTGAAAGATGAAAGTAAAAATTATATTCATTAAGGTTTAGGATGTATAAATTATAGCTATGTCTAAAGGAAGCCTACTGTCTTATGGGATGTGACGCTGTGTAGATTGGCACACTGACACCAATCATTCAGCAGTACAGAATAGTAAAGGTAAGTCTTCTACCCTGGAACATGGGGCAACATGTTCTTCCAAGATATCTGTAGGTATAAACTAAACTATACAATGTGACATGCAATCTTCAAATCATCAAAAGTTCTTATACAACTACAATTTCATATTGCATTCTGGTGATTAGACATATTCATGTATGATGATCAGTGCAATGCACACAACAGGAGCAGACACAGGGACATGCATACTAAGAAGCCTATACAATAAGACATCAGAACAATGGATAAAGATGCAGTCTGGGAAAAACTGATATACTTTCCCATTCTTGCAGCATTGCTGGTCACACACACACACACGCACACTGCCCTCGAGTTACTGATGCTGGTGATAATACTTAAGCCCATGCCTGTACCTCACCCATATTATGTTTATTCAGCCAGTACACTTTTAAACCATGTTACAATTAGTTACAAGTGAAAACTATGTAATGCAAGAACACTATATTGTTTCCTTACCTGCACTACAATTTGGCACTGAACCTCTATTTGTTGTTGCATTCTGTGTGACCTGCAAGGAAAAGGCTTTAAGTGTAAACATCACTAACAGTGAATACAACCACAAACATTTAAACTATATATGTTTAGTGTTGTACAATAACTTTTAAAAACTTAAAAATAAAGCTACGTATCTTCAAACAGTATGATACACCTAGTACATCTCATTTATGCTGCCTCAAGAGTAAAAGTACAAAAAGTAAAATTGATCCTGTGCACACTGTGAAGGAATATGGTGGGAGAAGACATCTGGTCCTTCTTATCCTTCAACATGGCATTAGATGGAGGGCAGTGGCCACTCTTGCCCCTACTGGGAATCGAACCATTATTCCTCACATGTACATCCTACAGTCTAATCTCTTTCCAGACTAAGTTATCGCTTAACAGTGGACTGGAGTGACATTACATTCACGGAATTTTATAAAAGTCTCTGTTACAGCATCGGCATCCTATAAAACTAATTCAACGGTGGTACCACCATACAAACCTACCAACTGCTTGTATACAAGTATTATATTTTCATCGACCGTCTCCCATAGGAATGGTTGAACATAAGACGGGGCTCTTTGAAGTCGACCTACAATGGTAACATCTTTTATCAAATTCCTCATTTCCACAACCTGATCCATTTCAGAGTCTTCTGCTATGCAGTAACTCAAGAACTGAGTTTCAATGAAATGAAGTTATCAGCAATGCTACTATCCTGTTCTATAAGGGTTATTGTAGCTTCTGCACTGAAACCCCAAAAACCTATCACTCGCAGCAAAAAAGGACATAACACACAACATACGCAGCTACTATACGTGATAAGAAATGGAAATTTAATAGTAGCACTACTTCATTACACTTGATGAGAACCGCCAAATGTTCAGATCTGCTTCCGTTCGCACGATGGCAGCGCAGTCGGAACGTGACATCACACGTTTCCATGGATGAACATTGACATCGCAATTCATACTTCTAAACCACAGATCATCTAGTTTAGACCACAGATTACTACGTTTATACTCTAATCACGAGTAACTACCGACGCTGTGACGAAAATCTGGGGTGCATGGTTTGCGGCTACGCTGAATTAAAAGGTGATCGCTTTGTAATGTGCTACATGGAGCAGAAGGTTTTTTTAAAAGGTTCATAGCCAGTCGAGAAATTTCCAGTGTTGTGTGGAACGCAAAGTTCCACCACCGTTTCAACACGAGTCCCTGTAAGATCCCTTTACAACTTTAATGGGCACGAAAGAAACATGCACCAGCGACATTTCATAGCAGAGATCACCGAACTAATAGCTCGTACTTCCATAGTCAGACCAACAGGTGTCAGTAAGTGCGGTAGTCACACGCACAGTTCCCGTGCGTTGAGCGGCCATATATCCTCGCTGGCTTTGTTCGAGGTAAGCAGCGAACGTAGTTAGTCGCAATTTCGTTTTTGGACCTTCTGAAATTTATTGCGAACGTTAAATTTATTACTGAAGTGTTGAGCGTAACCGAAATCATGTTACATCTATAAATAAATATATATGTTATTTTTTTTATTATTTTTTTATTTTTTATACTAAGCATGCTCCATTACATTGTGCAATACTACATGCTATGGTTTCTTTGATATCTCTATTGTTCATTCTCTATTAAAAGTTCGAAATCTATTGTATCTAAAAAATTCACAAAATGCTTTCTTATGTTTTGATATTAGTTCGTGTTTAATTTCTGTCCAGTTTCGTTCTTGTTTAATTTGTTGTTTTAAGATCTCTCGTTGTGTGCTGGTCTTCTCACAGTGGAA
>Ga0131853_10012227_pt1 | contig 15717 bp, 9 predicted proteins | sample TergutLab28metaG_FD_92764 | JGI IMG/M metagenome (GOLD analysis project Ga0131853, IMG submission 92764) | Labiotermes labralis P1 segment gut microbial communities from Petit-Saut dam, French Guiana - Lab288 P1 (version 2) (version 2) | ecosystem: Host-associated > Arthropoda: Insects >...
CCCCCCCCCCCCATTCAATGGACACCGACGTTCCTTCCCGGGGGTAAAGCGGTCGGAACCTGAAGTTGACCACTCACCTCCATCTTTGCTGAAGTTAAGAATTGGTGGAGCTATACCTCTATTCATCCTATCTGCTTGCTGGACGTGGGCGGCGGAAAATTTTACGGTCAGGTTTTCGGAATGGCTTTAAATGTGAGAAATGATAACACGTATTTACGTTAACATGACGTACAGCTTGAAGTGGAACCAACTTGTATCTGCATTGCTGCACAGCGACCGATGAGGACTCTCCGGTCTACAGTACTCGCTTCCGCTTTAAAAAAATGTGTGTGGAAATTAACATAATGAGATGTTTTGTGCCGTCTTCATTTGCCTACCGTCCTTATAGTTCAACTATGTCACCTTCAGGATGATAGGCCGTACTGATCTGTGTTCTGCTTTCTTCCACCATCTCTTGACACCCGCCGAGTTCAGATCATTCTCAATATAATTTGACCACTTTGATTTTAGTCTTCCTGCGAATCCCATGAAATACTTTCTTTACGGTCCTATCATCAGGCATTCGTACCAGATGACCGGCTGATTCTAGTGTTCTTACTTTTATTGTTGTTACAATATTTGTATACGTAACCTGCAATTCGTCATTAGTTCGAATTCTCGATGTATTTGTATAGGATTTGTTGATGTTGATAACCTCACCACATGTACGAAGCTTATAAACGTCAACACTGGGTTATCAGTAACGAGAGTAGGGCCAAAGAAACTTGAAAGATGGCATTATGAGTGCCGAAACTGACCACACCAATGACATAAAGCTCAGAGTGTGGTTATGGCGTATAATTCATCTTGTCTAGGCTCCTGCTCCTGCTGCTTCTCAAGTAACATATTACTCACGTTACTGCTTGTTTTTCTAAGTTATTATTACACTACCGTCTTTCGCGCGTCTTCTAAAAAGAGAGCATACCGCGCTCTTTGGTATGTACAGACGGTCTCCTGAGACATTAATGTTTTACCAAGTCTTTCGATCAGGTTACATCTATTTAGAAGCTCAACTGCTTCTGGTCCCTAGCGTTTTCTGCCTATGTACCGTCATACCAGCTTTGTGTTTGGATAAGGAAGTGCTAAGGTGTGGGTAAGGGGTTTCAGGGTTTGACATAAGTTACATTTATCCCCGACCATTGCGATTCAGTGACTGTACCCCTGTTTCCTTTACGGAAGGTCTCCCGTTCAAATATGGGCTCGGAGACCGTCTGTCCTATATATTCCATGGTTTTCCGTACTCATTTGAGGCAGATGGCAGAGCAGTCGCCTCATTTTTGCCGCGGTCACTTCGTTCCACATCCGTCTGTCTCTTTACCCTGGCGATGTCATCACCCTATGTTACACAAGTATAATTTACACTATTCGAGCTGCCGCAAGGGGTGTTCAGTAAAACGCCAGTCTCTAAGTAAATAAATGAAATATATCTCCGTTTTAAATAAAAAATTGACTGATATACGTCAGCCCAACAAATATTTATTGGAGTATATAGGCTACATGTTTCAACTTGTTAACAGGTCATCATCAGGCCTCTAGCAGAATGAGTCTAAGGTGCTGTTTAGGTATTGGAATCCCAATATTTTTACAGTTGTGAACATACGTAAAATCTGACACTGGATAAAATTTATCCAGTGTCAGATTCAACAAAATTAACAAAGATTAGATGTAGTGTGCTGTTTATATTTCTTCAGTCTTAATGTGTTGATATGGTTGCGTTATGCGTTCTTTGTATGAAATGTATAAAATGGCCCTGTCACTGGCCGCTGCCTTGAGCCACATGAATGCAGTCAACACTTCATCCCCTATTTCTTTAAGATCGGTGTTGATGTTACTCTACCATAAGTCAAGGCCATCCCATTTCTGCCGTTCCGTGTGATTTTCGAAAAAAAAAAAGTAGGCATTTGTTGTTTTAATCCTTGCTTGCCGCATGTCCCGCTCATGTTAGTTACCCTTCAGGATGTGGTAAGAGTACAAACTGTGACGTTTCTTATTACGTAAATATGTTCTTATTTCTATTAGGCATACTTCCTCTCTCTTTGGTTAAAATACTTCTTCAAAACTTTTTCGGAATTACTTGCAATCTGTATTTTTCTTTTGTTTTATGTATATCTAGAAAAAAACACGAAATCTGTGTACTTAATGTACTTGGTTTTCATAAATGGAAGGTAGTGAATCGTTGCTGAATATTTACAAGCATTTACTAAATTTAATCTCGTCAACGTTTAGTGAATGCAGTCCTCTTGTGTTCACTCGTTCCTATGAAGTCGAATATTACGACCCGATTGTCTTGTAAAACACATTATTGAAGGGAAGGTGGAATGAAATATAGAATTGACGGAAAGACGAGGAAGAAGACGTAAGCAGCTACTGGATTACCTTAAAGAAACGAGAAGATACTGGAAATTGAAAGCCGAAGCACTGTATCGCGCTCTCTGGAGACCTCGCTTTGCATTGTGCTTATGGACCTGTATTATGACAGACTCTGTGAAAAGAAATTTGTCACGCAATCGGAAATTTATTTCGCTATGCTTGATATTGAATCGTTGTTATCGTCGTCATGGTAATTATCGTCGTCAGTTACAAGTGTGTGAGATCTATCTGTGTACGCAGTCAAGTTGAATCACTGTCTCTCTGCAGACCACTTAGTTCTGCAGGTGGGTGGGGGTGAGCAGCCTGGAACAGCCCGCGGGCTGAATGCGAAACAAGAACGCTGTGTTTGGTTTGCGACTGCCTTTGCTGCCAACGACAGGTGCATGAGGAGAGTAATGTCAACAGAATTAAAACTGTGGCACGATGGTTTGTGTACCTTTGTGTTGCCTCGAGAGAAATAAAAAGAATAGGGTAGTAACTGTTGGTTTGGACACACCAACCAGGCTCCCTTCACCGGAATGCAAGCTTCAATACTGAAACCGTATATCTTGGTTCCTGGAACAACAATAAACCTTAAAAAATTTCCGGCACCTCACTTCTTACATGGAAACAAAGATGTCTCTGTAGACGGAGGGAAGAAAAACAGCTAACTTAACAGTACACAAGCACACAGAGCTGTTCTGTCATTTCCAAATATTATTGCATGAGAAATTAATCGATCCATCACAGAACACATTCAGTCATTGAGCGCTACTGTGTATCCCTCTATATTTCGTTAACCCTTTAAAGTCTAGTTGTTACTTACATACCACCAGATTTAACATTCAACAATTTTGCATTTGGCTGATAAGGTTTAGAGTTTATTTCTGTGTTTTGTATTGTTCTCAGTACAAACAGAAATTATTTCCCTATACAGCATTAACTGATTGGTTTTTGTAATAGAGACGAATTTTGTTTACTGCGCGGTACGAACTAAGTTTTTAAATGCAATTTAGGTTACTCTTGATCTGTAAAGGATGTTACTTCAGTTTACCTGAACATCGCACATTCTTGTCTTATCATGGCAATGTGCTGTTTTCTGCGACACATTATTCTTAATTTTAGAAATATATATCAATGCCTTAAACGGTTAGAACGAACTATAATGTAACAGTACATATTTTTTAAACTCGAAATGAGTTTAAGTTGTATTCGGAAGGTATCCGGTTGAATATTGGCTACTTTGACGGAATTTTGATAGTGTTTAGAACACTTTAAGTAACTGTAAAAGTAAACATATTGGAAGTGACCATAATCACTATCAGAATTAATTTTTTATTATGAGATTTACATTCACGACTTCTCGAAGTCATTCCGGCGATATAAAATTACTTACAGCTTTTTCTACGAATGTGAATGTCCTTGCCTAGCGGTTTTTGGCTTGTCAAGAAAGGTTCTTCTCCGTGGAAATAGTAGGCTAGTGTCTGCTTTATGACGATCTCATTTTAAGGACAGTAGATGTCTTAATTGTCTTGCGGAAATTCCTTGTACTACTACAAATTTGCCAAATTTTTCCCCAGCTGCAGAATTCTGTAAAACAGTGCCAGTTCATGCCAATCACACTGTGTAACCGTGTACTGTCTTCTGACACTCCAACACCATTCGGACAGTCGGTTCGAATTCCTTTCGATATATATATATATATATATATATATATATATATATATGTGTGTGTGTGTGTGTGTGTGTGTACTTGCTTATATTTCGTGTACAGTACGTGTTCACCTGTGTAGGTAGAGGCCATGCCAAAGGGGCCGATCTCGGGTGTAAGAAGTCCTACCGTATGTTTGCTCGTTGGAATTATTTTTATTGGCATAATCCTTCCGGCCTCACTTTGGCCATGGGGTCGACTCAGCCTCTAACAGAAATGAGTACCAGGAATATGTCCTGGGAGGTAAAGTCGGCCGGTGCTTAGAGCTGACAACTTTACCGCCCTCATGTGCCAATTCTCTTGAAATCTGGGAGCCTCAACCCTCTGGAACCCACAGGTCTTGTCCAGGCCTGTACTGGGATTGCTTTACCTTTTACCCTATGTCTGCAGACTAGATTCAGAAACGCGGAAAACAAAATGCTGTGGGCCACATTGGTTGGTAGCACCATACAGATAGATAGGACTTCTGTAATATCCAGCCTTTTTTATATTGGTGAAAGGCGAATCGCCATTTCTAAGTCTTTTATTGCTGCATCAATTGGTTCCTTTTATGGTCAGTGAAAAAAAAAAAGGGTGTAAAGTCACTGTTACATTTCGTCTTTGTGTGCGTCTGAAGATTGCAGTTATGTACAGTCAGTTCTGATACCCGGCGACAATTGCGTTCTTGGAAGGTCTCGCGGTATAGGAAATCTCGTAATAAAAATAGTCCTATCAGAACAAATATTGTCGTAACTTTACCTTCACGTTGTTCGCTGAAATCTCGTAACATCCAACACACGTATGTGAAAGTTGCCCTGATAAAGACAACGGCCACCTCTTCAACAAGCCAATCCGCCTTTACGAAACACGCGTAGTAGTAGAACTGACTGTATTTCGTGTTCTGGAGCCCCCGTAGTGAGCAAGGGGAGAAGTTTCTTGGTATTCGTATTACCGTATCAGGCTTGTGTAGATCCAGTCTTCGGGTTCTGGCGAAGTGGCTGTCTGTAGCCATGGCAACTCCCTTTCTGTCAGGACGTCAAATATGAAGCCTCAGATTGTTTCAAAAGTTGTGTAATTTATGTCTCGTTTAAAAAGAAATGAGAGGTAGTATTTATTTTGTAAGGTTGAATGAGTGGCTCATTCAATGTATCTTTATTCTTTTATTGGCTAAGCGGAGCGAGAGGAACTGCGTGCCTGTGGGATCGTTCTTTGAAAGAAAGCTGAACTTCATTGAATCTTTGCTATAGAACTCTGGGCTTTCAGATTACCATCTTTCATTCTTATTGTTATTTGCATGCCCTTTTCTTCCTCATCACTTCTGCTCCTTTCTTCAGTGCTGTCTTTCTTTTTATCCCTTCCTCTATGCCTGTTAGTTTTCGTGACCATGCTAAGCACGCTCCGACACTTCTACACCGTGTGACTCGCAACTGACTTCACTGAATTTTAAGTACCTACTACTGTATTCTGCACGTTTAACCAATTGTATCGTTAATCCGTCGTTAAAATCGCCTGTACTCAGCGGATGTTTGTGCTAATGAATCCTTTTCTCTCAAAGATATAATGTTTTAAAACCATACGAAATTTCTGGAAAACATTGTTTTTTATATTATCGTCTGCAGAGGTTTCGAAAGTCCAAGGAATAGTAATCATTTTAAAATTATCATTATCGTTATCATATTTTTCCACAATGTATCCACTTCCCTTTTGTCGTTCTTATTAGATAGCCCTTCAAGCGATTTCTAAGTATTTATTGTATGCAATTATAGGCTGTTATGCAGATTTTTTCGTGTCACGTGTGTGGCTGTGAGTGTGTTGGTCTTTTTCTTTATACTGACGCTGTCAGTGACCGGTGGTAAGGAAATACAAGAGCGGATGTAAACAATGAACGAAGTTTACGAACAGTTTTATGCGCAGATAGCCGGGCGTTATTTGGTGATTCTGAAGTCCTGTTACGGATACCCGTGAACCAGCACGTGCATGTAATGAGACATTGCAAATTAAAAGTATGTACGTCTAGAACGAAATTGTTTGTCCATCATAGGTGTCACATGTCACCGCCCATCTTATGCTCCTCGATTTGATAGCTGTAATAATATATCATATTTGGTGATTAGCACAAATCAATCTCCTCGTCATGAAGTTTTCTCCAACCTCCTGTTACTTCCTACCTCTTAGCCTCACATAGTTTCCTCAGAACCCGATTCTCTAACACCTCAGCCTATTGTTCTTCGTAACGTGAGGCACCTAGTTTCACACCTATACAAAACAACAGACAGAATTATGGTGCTGTGTATGTTAGTGTTCAGATGTTTAGAGCGCAAACTGCAAGAGAGATTCTGGACCGAATGGTGGCAGGCATAGCGTACTTCTCGCTGTTTGTAATTCACCATTGATAATCTTGTGGGAAAATACAGAGATGGAACCTGGAGCTCCTGGTGGTCACGAAGGGCAGAATTGTGGGAACATCGCTCGTTGAGAGGGCAGCAATAATTTTAGTTTTTAAATTTGATGTTTTCCATCCCGAAGTGTTTAAGAATACAGTGGAAAAAATGTGTCAGTCAAACACAACAATAATAAATACAAAACATGTAATGTGACAGCAGGGCTACATGTTTCAGCTCTCGCTGAGTAATTTTCAGGCCCTCATGATACAGATTCATACAAAGAATGTGCTATGCATTGTGGGATCCCCAACGCTCACAATATCTGTAGTGAAAGTCAATGAGTGAATAACAATGAGAACATGTATGTGGGAGCATAGTACATTCTTTGTATGGATCTGTATCATGAGGGCCTGAAGATGACTCAGTGAGAGTCGAAACATGTAGCCCTGCTGTCACATTATATGTTTTGTACTTATTACTCTGATCAACAGTCAAAAACTAGCGTTGATGAAATAAGTCTTTTGTGGCTATTTCGTGGGTGCTGAACACGAATATGATATTAAGAGTTATTGTTTAGTTCTTGTTTCGAAAATACAGGAGGCTCTTTCATGTACAGTGCGTTCTGATTTCAAATTAGGGTTTGAGTCATAAATGAAAATCAGGGGTGACTAACTCTGTGACTAGTGTACATGATAAGTTACCTATCACGGGTGACTAACACTGTGACTAGCGTAAGGTCACATAAGGTCATTGCATCAGCCGCCAGGCAGTGCCTCAGTTTCAGTCTGTACAAGCGCAGGTTTAATACAGGATGTTTCGCTGTTGAGTGACAAGTGCGGACCTATTCTGTTATGTGTGTGGGGAAGTGACGTTAGCGTCACAGAGGCGTTCTATAACGCCTCTGATCAAGAAAGCCAACCATCTGTACTTTTGGTGTAAACTGGGTGACCAAGACAAGAAGTGGGCCCCGCACATTGTGTGCAATACGTCTTGGAGGCTGGATAAATCGTAAGGGAATGGCAATACCGTCTGCCGTTCCAATGGTGTGGAGGGAACCCTCAAACCACAGCAGTGACTGCTACTTTTGCTTGACACCTCCTGTGGCAAGTGGTATGAAGAGAAAGAAGAAGCAGAGAACTGACTATCCAAATATACCCTCTGCCATCAGACCTGTGCCTCATGGGGAAGATCTGCCCGTGCCGGAGCCACCAAAAGAATACAATTTGAATTCGGAGATGAAGAGGAAGACACGGAGAAAACAGGACCTCACGAAGAAAAACCTACAGATCCAGACTTCCAAGGTCCAGCACCTGAGTCACCTCACAAACTTACACAAAACGAATTGAATGATCTACTACGCGATTTGGAGCTGCTAAAGGTAAAGGCCAAACTGCTAGCACCCAGAATGAAACAATGTGAATACCTGGATGAAGGCATGAAAATAACTCTGTATCGTTATCGCCAAAAAAATCTTGAAGAATTCTTCACCATGGAGGGCGCTCTAGTGGCATGCAAAGATGTGGATGGCTTGTTCACAGCATTAAACAAGAGCCACTGCTCAGATGAATGGAGGCTATTCATAGATTCCTCCAAATTCAATCTTAATGCTGTTCTTCTACACAATGGGAATGTGTTACCTTCAATTCCTATTGCACATGCATTTGGAATTAAAGAAAGTGATGATAACATGAAACAGTTACTACAATACATAAAGTATGACACATACAAGTGGAACATTTGTGCGGACCTGAAAGTCATTGCAATTTTGCTTGGACTGCAGCTCGGGTACACTGAATTTCCTTGTTTCCTGTGTGAGTGGGACAGCAAAGACAAGGCATGTCATTATGTCAAAAGGATATGGCCTGCCATAAAGATTTTGGAGCCAGGACACAAAAATGTAAAGCATCATTCACTGGTTGAGTCATCGAGGATTTTGTTGCCACTTCTTCATATCAAGTTAGGCCTCATGAAGAATTTTGTGAAGGCTATGTATGGATCGTAATGATACGCCATTGCTGTACCTGCGACAAAAATTCCCCCTGCTTAGTGATGCCAAGATACGAGAGGGTGTTTACACCGGTCCAGACATTCGCTCACTTCTTCGTAATGAGGTATTTGAACGCATCATTACGGGTGATGAGCAGAGAGCATGGCATGCCTGCATGGTTGCAGACTTCCTAGGAAACAGAAGCCCATCGATGCTTGCTGATTATTGCTGGATCTTGATGCGTGATTCTCCAAATTCGACGTTCAATCGGCAGGCGAAGAAGGCCCTATTGCACTAGAGCTATATGCAACCTTCAACTTATGACGTAGTACAGGTAAGAGACGATAGCTCGAAACCCGTAACCAATGAAGCATTTTTATTGTGATTTTCGTGTTCAGCACCTCAATTTACATAAATATTGACACATTTCGTTTCTGCTAGTCGCAAAAAGTGAAATTTTGTATATCAGTATATTGTTGTTTGACTGACACATTTTGTCCACTGAATTTTGCTTTTTGTATTGATTACGAAAACGTGTGGGACAGTAGTTGAGAACTGCTGTGACATAAATAGGAAAAATATATAATTGTAACCAGGTTTTGTTTTTTATCTCTCGTCACCTTTAGGGCTGTATTGATAGTCTGACTCTGTGTGGAGCAAATCTGGTCTGTTTCCTTGATACGTAATTTGCTGTCAACTTTATATCACCAACTACGTTCCTTCACTTCGAACATGAAGGAAGAAATTTGGCAATGTTTGAAATAAGTATCGAAGTGCTTTGGGAGAAATTGCTGTTCAGTTTAAATGCCTACATTACTTGCAATGTTACAGGTTTAGTTTATCGGGGTATAAATAAGCCTCTTGTGTAAATACCTCCATTACCGTATACCAGATTTGTTCTAGTCGGTGTGTACATATCCATAATATGAAATGTCCGTCACGGGTCGAATGATAATAGAGTAATAGTAGTAAGGAATAAGTCCACTTTATCTGCCAGCGTGCTGTTGTAAGAGGAGTACAGCGCTTCGTCGACTGAACGTCTGAGAACCTCCATTGTACAAAGACAGATACATGAATTGAACCTTCCACGTTTCCGAGTGCTTTCGTGAACTCGTGTCACAGAATAGCACGTCCGAGAATATGCTGTGAGCCGTCGGTGGTTCTGACGGGTGTCAAGACTGTGGATGTACGTGCAGCGTCCTTGGGAATTGCACGGTCGCTCGCACAGCCGACTAGCAAATCCTCTGGAAGTCCGAAGGATCTTTATCGTCTTCACAGTATCCCACCACTGTTTCCTACCCGGAACCATGAGAATTAGGTCCACTACAAGTCCCTTTGCCCTGTAAATTCCATTTTAATATTATTTTCCGGTTTATATTTAGGTCTTCTAGGTAGTCCCTTCCAATTATGGTGTCCGGTTAAAACTGCGTGTGCATTTCTCCTTTCTTACCTTAATTGCACGGCTGAGTACTCCGAGGTATGTCACCGTCGGACAGACACTTTTGAACTTTTCTGCTACGTACATGTATACACTCAAGGGTAATCTAGATTTACGAGATTGGAAGTTTTCGCAACGGCTTTGATTATTCAAATCTTCTGGGATATGATGTCACGCAGATTTGAAATTATTAACCGCCGTTTCGGAGACGCGTGCTGCCTCAGTCTTTATTCGTAGACTACCCTAATGATGGAGGCAGAAGGCCTCTTCGAAACGTCATTGACATTACATATCATCACGGCGTCATTTTCCTGACGACCTGAATCTTAATGTAGGTTCATTGTACAGAAGAGGTACCGAATGAACCTTAATGTTGTTTTATGGTTCTGTTTATTTTTATTCCAAAAAAGGTACAGTGATCCCGTTACAGGCCCGGTGTGGCCCAGAGGGTGGGTAGATGTATAGCTGTACTCTTCCATGACCGCGGCACTAGAAGGGGGTGAGTGATCAGCAGCACACCCCGGCCGCCTTTACCCCTGAAAAGACCCGGTACCCATTTTACAGGAGGCTGGGTGGGCCCCAGGTCCGGTCTGGACGGGCGGAATACCTCGTCCCCACGGGAATTCGATCCCGGACCGTCCAGCCCGTAGTCAGTAGCTATACCGACTGAGCTACCCGGCCCACTTTATTCTAAAAATGTCCACTTATTTCAGTTTTCAGCTCCTGTTTATACTGTTCATCCTTCATCTCGTTTTACCTACAGGTAATAGGTCACAGTACGAGTGAGAATGTACAAGATACATCTTTAAATTTACTGTTTATTTATGAACGTTTCCGATATTTTCTTGTTTTTGCAAGAGCGTTTATATTTCACATTACCCGTGCAGTACTATGTTTTGCCTACATGCAAATGGACTTGTTCGTGTAGCTACATTGAGTCGACAGGTCCATTAATGTGGATACATTGCGCAGCATATGACGTTGATGGTCGGTCTTGCCGTCCTGCAGTCTATAGGGTAACATGGGGACAAACTGTATTAATCGGCCCACTTAACAGGAAAACGGTTTTAATAGAGTGTGCACCATAGACCAGTTTTATGTTGTTCATAACGTGCGTCTTCTTACATTCCATATTTTAACCAAATAAATGCTCTAATTTATATAAAATAAGACTGATCACCAAACACACTTCATATTAGGTACGAACTCCTACATGTTTCGGCACCAAGGTGCCATCCTCAGGGAGTTTAAATATCCCTGAGGATGATCCCTTAGTGCCGAAACATGTAGGAGTTGTTACCTAATATGAGCTGTTGTGTTGTATTTTATTCAGTGCATTTTTGTTCATTAAAATATGGAGCCATAGACCAGTGTTTCGGTATCAGCGGAGATGTCACACGTTGTAGCTTTGATAGAGTGTACAATATATAACTGTTTCTTTCGTACATATTAAATATGCTCCTTTTGCCGAATCAGTTAATGTGATGCGATTCATCAGAAATCGGTGGGCCCCCCGCTGTCATCCTCTATTATGACCGGTTATGGCCTGATTGCTTAGAGATTACGGACCACCCAGTAACTTCCATCCCCCTGGACCCCGTAAGAAGCCCCTCATTGGCGATTTTTAATGGATGCCTACGTGAAGTGAGCTGTCACCGCCTGGCTACAAACGCTGGACACCGATTTATATGCCGGAATACAAGCCTTGGTGCTAATGGGGGACAACTATTGAAGTGTCAATGGCGACTGCTGTCTAGTTGTGGTAAACTGAAACTCGTGAGTGAGGAAATGGAGAAAGAAGAAACAAAAGGGAGGAGCAGGCCATGAGGCTGCTACCTGTTTTGTGGCTCTAGATGTCAGTGAAAAATATCCGTCCGAAGTACATCGGCCGTTAGAACATTTGGAGCTGGCACGATCACTAATATCAGTGATAAATGCTTGAACACAGATAGTAGTCGCTGAGTCATATGCCTTCGCCAGGCGAATACCCACCCCATGCTACCAACATTTCTTAAATATCTTCCTCTTCCAAGTCTCATTTTACCAGAACTACACAGTAGAGTACGTGGAAGTCTGGTGTGTGCCATCTGCTACCCATGTAGCATTTACACGTCGAAGTCAGAATAATTTTTTCGACACCAAACCGTTTGCTACTTTATTTTTTTAGGATATATATATATATATATGAACTCTACAAAATTTAAGTTTCTCACTGCATTGTTGCTGAAGGTTCAAATCTTCTGGAATGTTACGACCTCTCATTTGGTAAGCAGCTACCGGCGTTGGAAAGGGTTGTTGGACCTTCCAGCGTCAAGGTTCAGCAGTCCCACAAGAGGGATCAAACACCAGGACTGCTTTCACCTGAAGACGAATGCATTACGAACGTTCGAAACGTCGGTAGTATTTCCCTGTCGACATGGCACTGCATCTAGAAGACTTGAATTTTCCGAGTTTTAACGTTACTGAGATCTGACACTTCAAAACACTTTGTATAAGACTGGTATTTTAGCTGTCTTAAAAACCAGAAAGAAAAATTCGTCATGTTAGTAAAGACGCTCAATTTGGAGTATTTCTTGGTCCTCTGGTGTTACTTACTTACTCCATGGTGCAGAGTCCTTCTTAAAATGCTAACTGGTTTGCAGCTAGTCAAGAAATTCCCCGCATTTCACGGAACCCGAAGGTTCATTACCGCACTCACAAGCGTCCGCCACCTGTCTGGTATTATGATAATAGGCACCTCTTACTTCCTTTCTGCAGATTCGGCTGAACTAAACAGACATTCAGGCGCTTTTTGTAATTAGTTTGTGATGACTGAAGGATATTTATTAAAAATCTGGCGAGAAAGGAACAGGCCAAAGATATGGATATATTCATATTAAGTTACGGATGTACATGTGTGTTTCGTTGTATTCAAAATAGCTATTATAAAACACTTCAAGCTCACTACTGCATTTAATGAAATCTTATTTATGGTATTAGTTGAATCGCGTTGAAACTGTAGAAATGAATTACAAGCAAAACGTTTCTGCTTCTAATTTTTCCCCCGATGTACCAGAACAGAGCTCTGAACGTTTTCCTCACTGTCGGTGTATTAAACAGCTCTATCGAAGATTTAATGACATTTTTGCAGAACAGAGTAAATTTCTTCGAATAAATAATGTCAGCAGAGACTAAGATGTGTGGATTAGGACTCGGCTAACAATACACGTGTGTTCTGTTGTTAGCCTTTAATCATAACATATGTAATTTAGGGACGAGCGCTTTTTTATCCGAACGTTTGTGAGAGTATGTCAAAAGACACGTCGTAGCTCAGACTTTACGGCGGATACCTGGCTGTAATCACACAGAATTTCTCTTGAGGTTTACGGAGGACAGAGTGCCACATCTACGTATCTATTTTGTCCGAGTTCGTCAGTTTTCTGCTGCTAGTCACAAGTTCACATTTCTGTATACTCTGCCGTTATAGCCTCGTAGTTGTGCTGTAGACTCAACCATAGGAGTGTCCTTTATGGATATGGAGCCTTACCTTTGGCATAGACCTCCGCTCGAATGACAGTAAAATATTAACTTTATGTTCACAGATTGTTTTGTCGGCGAAGGTACTGCGATGTCGCTGTAAAACTACTGTTTAGTTTGCATTTCTTATTTTTCTTGATGGATTAGGGTAAGATTTGGACGGACCAGATTTCTAATACTGGTTGGTGGATATTTTCACATATCCAGACCGGCCCCGAGGGCCCACCAAGCCTTCACTTCAATGGATGCCTTGATTATTTCCCAAGGATAAGGCGGCCGGAGCATCACGCTGACCACTTGCCTTTTTCTAGCGCCGAGGTTGAGACTGCGTGGAGCTGTACCGCTTCTGCCCCTCTGCGCCTTGTCGCATGAAAGGGACAACACAACATTTATTTTTCTTGATACTTCTTGTTCCACTTTAAGCTTGACCATGGGCATAGAAGTCACATTTATAAATTTTTCCCTAGATACGTATGTGTATTGCAAACCACGTCTAAATTAAATGAAATTTGGATTTCACTAAATACGCCATAACTAAACCAGTCCGTCTTGTGACAATCTTAGTGACTCAGCTGATCAAGGAATGCCTTTCCTTTGTGGAATTCAAGGTTCATTATGTGTTTCCAAAATCCCACCATTGGACCGTGTTCCGAGCCACTTTAATCCAGTTGACAATCTCATTCTATTTATTTAACATCTACTTTAATATCATCCTCTCATCTACACTACATTTCCAAAGTTGTCACTTCCTTCAGGTTTTTCGACTGAACTGTTGTTTGCATTTCTCGATTTCACTTTGCTTGGAATGTGCCCTTCCCCTCTTATCCTTCTGGATTTGACTTTACTAAAATATTTACTGGGGGATCACAAGTTATGTAGGTCTTTATTATGCATTTTTCCATCTTTGTTCCTTTTTTCCTGCAATAGCCATTTGTTCTCAGTAATTTGTTTAATTGATCTGTAGCCTTCTGTCAGGATGTTAGGACAGTTTTGGCCGGAATTATAGTAAAATTCCTTGCATTTAATCCCCTGTGAAAACCGTTAGGGCCGTGAAAGAAAACTGAATTCGAAAGGATGCAGAAGGAAGCGGTTGTGGCCTACTCTGTAATATCTTTCTGGCATTTACTTGAATGCAGTGAGGAAAATCGCGAAACGTCTGTTTGCGTATAGCCATAGCCGGTATGTATCGGCCGAGATACATCCCGAGATAGATCCCCAGAATAGGAGTCGGAAGTGTCATCGTTTCAGCTGGTTTGCTGCGTCGAAATTTGAAGATACTTTTACCAGTGACGCTGGGCCTGAACTTCAGAGATATTAACTTCGCTGTCCTGCCATCCCACCCTCCCCTCACCACCGGGTCCCCAAAATGAGTCTTATTATGAAAGCAAGTGGATCCTATAAAATCTGATATTGTAGTAAATGTGAGACTGCTGAAAAGAGACTCTCGTGTTCCACTAAAAGTGCAGGGATTTTGTGCGACAGAACTTTTTTAATTTGGCCCCTCACAAAATAGTTTCCCTGACTCTCCAGGGTGCAATATGACCGAGGGTTGTCCAAAGTATCTACCTTATAGTGTGACTAGTTCCGTGTAAAACTTTGTGAGCGAAATCCTGTTTCCCCAAATAAATATACGTTCATTTCGTTTTGACTGCAAGATTCGGACGAAACAATCTTATATTAACTGTATGGATCTTATCGCAAAACTTCACTGCAGAAGATAGTGGTTTATCAGAGAAGTCACTTTTTATGATAGCTTGTTCGGCTGGTTGTTAGAGTTTGACATAACAAGGACCTATGTAGATGAGACCATGGAACTGAGTCCTTGAGAAAGTAATTTTTGTTCCGTTTTTAAAGGAATTACCCGTTTAATACTCCATCCAAACTAGGGCGCCAGTTCAGTCCAGTACACACCTTCATAATCTGTTGCTTTAGAGGGCCATTTTAACTTTAGACCTATCTCTTCTTCGTGATTTCCCTAATATCATTTTGCGTAGGTAAACGTTTATCGTTTACCAGCGACTGGTAATCCTAATTTTGTTTGGTGGTGCGGTCTCTGGCGTGGCCATATTTCGACCACCTGAACCCTCGGATCATTGGTTCGAAATATGCTCCAGGCATAGACATATATCTGCATTTTTTGGTGCGTTTGTGACCTTGAGATGAAAGAAGAATATTTATGAAGAGTAGGCCTACAATATAGACCGCCTCTGTGGTCTAGTGGTCAGAGTTTCTGGCTACAGATACAGAGGTCCCGGGTTCGATCCCCGGCGCTACCAGATTTTCTGAGTAGTAGTGGGTCTGGAACGGGGTCCAC
>Ga0131853_10012229_pt1 | contig 15717 bp, 19 predicted proteins | sample TergutLab28metaG_FD_92764 | JGI IMG/M metagenome (GOLD analysis project Ga0131853, IMG submission 92764) | Labiotermes labralis P1 segment gut microbial communities from Petit-Saut dam, French Guiana - Lab288 P1 (version 2) (version 2) | ecosystem: Host-associated > Arthropoda: Insects >...
AAAAGATGCAAAGAAACTTTGTTTGAGGCTGTAGGTGTTGCACTAAGAACGGTTACCGACCAGGATGCCAGGGGCTGGTTTGAGTATTGTGGCTATTGTTCATGATTTTGCAAAACGCTATAAACATCGTTATACTGTGTCTCGAAAGACATAATGACAAAAATATAATTAGCATCAATTTTTCTTTTTTGTTCGAGATCAAGGATACACTGCACCTGTGACATAAAAGCATCTGTGAAGTTATTTATTAAAATATAATCAAAAATTCTTTCTCTAATGTTTTGTATGTAGTCGTTAAATGAATCTTGTTGCCTTTTCATACGCTCTTCAATATCAATTGGATCGCGCTGTTTTATTAACTCGTTCTTTAAATCCGATCCACTTAAAGTATTTTGTACGTATAAGACCAAAGCATCTCTATAATCAGCTTTGATTCGTTCAATTACACTGCAACGTGCTACAATAACGATCGGAGAAACGCCAGACATGAGATGATTATCAATATCTGACTTCTTAATTCCATAATTATGACCAAAATAATTATACTTATAGTCACATTTCTTGACTTCTGCATCCGAGCAATTAAATATCAAATCCAATGACGTGTCATAAGGCTCCGAGTTACGCGGAGGCCGAGTTGTTAATTTCTTAACGGGGCTAATTTCACTGTGTAAGCGTTGTATTTGTTCAAGAAGAAATGACTTCCCTGCTCCTGATGCCCCGGTAACAATAATTAACCTCGCCACCTAAATAACCTCCTTAATTAAATAGCTTCATAATTTTATAACTATCGGAACATATACATCATTGCTAAGTATAACTTAAAATATTGAAAATGTGACTACGATTTCAGGTTGAGCTAGAATGAGTTTATTTGAATGCGTTACATTCAGAAAACTGTCATTTTGGATATAAAAACTCAAGACAAATTTCGTCGCCGCGCATGGCAACGCCCTGCTAATTCTGGTAAAATATCTAGATAATATCTCGGAGAAAGATATTTTAGAATTGAACGCCCCCACCGGCGTGCCTTTGCTTTACGAACTGGACGCCAATATGAAGCCGCTGGACAGGCGATATCTGGGAGATCAAGAAGCCATTGTAACGGCTAAGGCAGCTGTTGCTAACAAGGCGAAGTAAAGAGCATACTATAAAACTATGGAGGTAAGAGTTATGCGATTTTCCGAACGAATTAAGGCTATGCAGTCTTCACCTGTACGAAAGCTTCTCCCGTTTTCTGACGAGGCCAAAAAAGCCGGCAAGAAAGTGTATCACCTCAACATCGGCCAGCCCGACATCAAAACGCCGCAGGAGTACTTCGACGCGGTGCGTAACTTCAAGGTAGACACAATATCTTATGCCACATCCCAGGGCAACGATGAACTTCGCGATGCTATAAGCAATTACTACAACAGCTGGGATATCCCTTACGAAAGAAACGATATATACATCACCAACGGCGGTAGCGAAGCCCTGTGGTTTGCCGTCATGGCCATCTGCGACCCAGGCGATGAACTGCTGACGCCGGAACCTTTCTACGCGAACTACAGCGCTTTCGCAATGTCCGTCCACGCCAAACTGAAACCCATTCCAACAAAGGCAGAGAATGGTTTTCACCTGCCTTCCGAAGCGGAAATAGAGAAGCTCATCACACCCAAAACACGCGGTATCTGGATATCGAACCCCGGCAACCCGACAGGCGCGGTCTATACGGCGGCCGAGCTGGAATCTCTAGCCTCCCTAGCCAAAAAGCACGACCTCTACCTGATAGCCGATGAGGTTTACCGCGAATTCACATACGATGGGCAAAAATTCACCAGCCTTGGGCACATAAAGGACATTCTTGACCGCGTTATAATGGTCGACTCCGTGTCGAAGCGCTTCAGCGCGTGCGGCGCAAGAATAGGCTGCATCGCCATCAAAAACAAGGAGTTTATGGCTCAGGTGCTAAAGCTTTGCCAGGCCAGGCTTTGCGTTTCAACGCTGGAACAGGTTGCCTCCATTGGGCTTTATAAGACCACAAAAAGCTACCTCGAAGAGGTGAATAAAGAGTACAAATCCAGGCGCGACACTCTTTACAAGGCGCTAAAATCCATGCCGGGCGTTATCTGCGAAGAACCAAAAGGCGCGTTTTACGTCATGGTGAAAATGCCGGTCGATGACGCGGAAAAATTCATCATCTGGATGCTTCAGAACTACGACTTGAACGGCGAAACCATGATGGGGGCACCGGGCAACGGCTTCTACTACGATGGAGGCAAAAATGAAGCCCGTCTGGCCTACGTACTGAAAAACGAAGACCTCATCAAGGCCATGAACATATTGAAAGGCGCCTTGGAAGTCTACCCCGGAAGAGTTGAGGCTATAAAGGCGTAATACATAATCTAATCATAAGCAAAGCCGGAGGTTACTTCTCCGGCTTTTTTTATTGCCAATTTATCGGCTTTGCCGCAGGCGTATTCCTGATATATACTTGTACATTAATATAGTGGAGTATTTTATCTGAAAAAAGGTACGACTGAAAATGAAGAAGAAGCGAAATGATTTTGGCAAGGAAATTTATTGCCTGAAGCTAAAAACTGAAGAGAGGACGATAGGATGAAGATAATTTTGCGCATGTTTTCCCGTATGTTTTTTCTGGCATTTCTGGCTTGGCTCTGCGTGCTTTTTTCGGCGCACAGCGCAAACGCCAGAGTTATTTTGGTGCTGTCCGGCGGCGGTACGCGCGGACTCGCTCACATAGGCGTAATAGAGGTGCTTGAGGAGTATGGAATACCGGTCGCTGGTATAGTAGGCACAAGCGCAGGCGCTCTTATAGGAGCTTTAAGGGCCAGCGGCTACAGCTCTAGCGAACTCCGTTCCATCGCCTCCGATATGGATATGCCGACCCTCTTTTCGGAAAACACCGGTCCCATGCTCGTACTCACTGGAGACAGCCTCAACGCCAGAATGAGCACCATCGCCGGCCTGACCTACAGGAGAAGATCCGACGGAATCGGAGGCACTTTGGGCCTGCTGACGGGAGATAACCTGTTTCAATACTTTGTTAACCTGATGAGGCACGTTGACACCACCGACTTCAACGAACTGCCTGTTCCTTTCGCCGCCATCGCCGCGGACATACGAACCGGGGAAAGGGTTGTACTGCGCTCTGGCAGCCTCCCCTCCGCGATGCGGGCTTCGATGTCGATTCCAGGGCTTTTTGAACCATGGGAAATAGACGGGCGGCTCCTCGTTGACGGCGGCGTAATATCCAACCTGCCTGTCGAAGTTGCGAAGGAAATATTCCCAGGCTTACCCATAATCGGAGTTGACGTTTCAGAACATCCGTCTGGCAATCGCCCGATCAACACCCTTATGGACGTAATCGACCAATCCCTTACGATAGTCATGCGCCGTGCCACGCTGGAGGAAGGCAAGCTTGCCGATTTGGTGATAACACCCAACGTCGGCGAATTCCACTACCTGGACAACAGCGCCGCCGCACATATTATTGAACGCGGAAGAGAAGTTGCCCGCGCTAATATCGATAAAATAAGATCCTTGTCGGCCAGCGTCCCCGGAACCGTTGCAAGAGAAAGGCTACAACTCACCCCCATGATACATGACCTGCGGGTGCAGGGCCTGCCAGACAACGCCGCCGCTCTTACACGACGCCAGTTTTTAAGCTGGATAGGCAGGCCGCTGAATATCCATGAAGTTGAAAACGCTGTTAAAACCATGATGGCCGCTCCTGATATAGCCAGCGTGGAATATTTTCTAGAACGCGACGACTATGGGTACGCAACTCTTGTACTCAGTGTACGCCTGCGCCCGGAACTCGAAATAGGAATTTCCGGCTATACGACCAACCTTCACTCACAACGCGGGCTTTACGTGATAGGCACCGCTAGAGGTGTATTCGATGAACTGGATTCGATACGCGGACTGGTTCGCGTCAGCTACCAGTGGAGTGCTGATATCTCATACCTGACCGCGCCGGAGCCGCTGAACCCCTGGAAGCTCAGGCTGAGCGTGCAGAATAGGATTATAAACACGTCAGAAGGCGAGCGCAGGTTTGAGCGCTATATCGTTGGAGCCAAGCGCCTTTTCAGCATAGGCGATGTGCAAATGGGCATTGGAGCAGCCTACGAGCGCGTGGGGCTGCGCAGGGGTAGAAGCTTCACCGGCCCAACATTTTTCGCGCAATACGACTCTCTAAACATCCCAGCGGATCCAACCAGCGGGCAGGCGTGGCGGTTGAACGTCTGGTGGCCGGATTTCGACAATGTGTTGTACCGGATGACATTCTTCAGGCCCCTGACAGTCGGCAATACATGGCGCACTTACCTTCGCCTCGGACTCGCCCAGGGTAGCAGGAATTCATTCGGGCACGCCGCGTTCCTTGGGAGCACGGAGGAGCTTTATTCTATAGCCAGCCGCCCCATAGAAGCCGAACGGATAGCCTGGGGAACTGTTTCTTTTCGCCGCGTCATCAGCCGCAGTATTTGGGGAATCGTAGCAGCTGAGTTTTTCGGAAGCTACGGCTACGCGATGGACAGGCGCTACAGGAAAATCGCGTCTCCGTGGGAGGTTGGGGCCGCAATAAACATCCCTAACCAGCTGATTAACCTCAGACTAGCGGCCATGTACGGCAGCGAACAGTTCAAAGTAGGGTTCTTCATGGGCGTTCCGATATGGGATCACTATCCTCTGCCGTAAGATAACACACTCAGGCGGCCTCATAAGCAATATCAGGAAAGGATGTTTTAATAAATGGCACGCAACATAGTTTCGCGGGAAAAAGATTATTCGCAGTGGTATCTGGACGTTATAAAAGCGGCTGAATTGGCCGACCACGCTCCGGTCAGGGGCTGCATGGTGATACGTCCCACCGGATACGCCATATGGGAAACTGTGCAGAGACACTTTGACGACGCCTTCAAGCGCACAGGGCACGTAAACGCGTATTTCCCGCTTCTGATACCAAATTCCTTCCTAGAAAAAGAGGCCGAGCACGTTGAGGGCTTTTCCCCGGAGTGCGCCATGGTCACCCACGCGGGCGGCGAAGCACTGGAAGAGCCATACGCAGTCCGACCCACCTCCGAAACCGTTATAGGCCACATGTTTAGTAAATGGATTCACTCATGGCGCGACCTGCCGGTGCTTATGAACCAATGGTGCAACGTCATGCGCTGGGAAAAACGCCCGCGCCTATTCCTGCGCACGTCAGAATTTCTCTGGCAGGAGGGGCACACGGCGCACGCAACCTCCGAGGAAGCGCTGGAAGAAACGCTTCTTATGCTTGAAGTCTACCGGCAAATAATGGAAGACATGCTGGCCTTGCCGGTCGTACCCGGAGAAAAAACGGCTGGCGAACGTTTCCCCGGCGCTGTCAACACGTACTCGTGCGAAACGATGATGAGCGACACTAAAGCGCTTCAGGCTGGCACGAGCCATTTTCTGGGACAAAATTTCGCGCGCGCGTTCAACATCCGCTTCCAGAACAAAGCCGGAGAGCTTGAAGATTGCTGGACGACAAGCTGGGGCGCGTCAACGCGGCTTATAGGGGCGATCATCATGACCCACTCGGACAACGACGGCCTTGTTTTGCCGCCCAAAGTTGCCCCGACAAAAGCGGTGATTCTGCCGATAAGCACGGACGAAAAACTCATTGACGATACGCTGCTGCCCAAGGCCAGAGATTTTTCCAGCCAGCTGAACGAGGCTCTGGGCGGACTATGCACAGCCGTGGACACGCAATTTCATATGAGACCTGGAGACAGGTTCTTTTCTCACCTACAAAAAGGCGTTCCACTGAGGCTTGAATTGGGCGAAAAAGACATGAGCGCTGGTACAGTACGCGCCGTGCGCCGCGACACCGGCGAAAAAATCGACGTGCCGCACGACAACATCATCCCGACAGTAAAACAAATTCTGGATGACATACAAACCTCGCTTTACACTAAAGCCAAGTCCTTCAGGGAGTCTAACACGTCGTTTGCCGCTGATTACAGCGAACTTAAATCTTTACTGGAAGAAAAAGGCGGGTTCGTGGAAGCTTATTTCGCGGGCAATAAAGAGGACGAGCGGCGCATAAAAGAAGAAACAGGCGGAGCGACGCCGCGCTGCATCCCCGTTACCGACACTTCCACAGGCAAGTGCGTTTTAACCGGCAAGGAAGGCGGCAGGAAGACGATTTTCGCCAAGTCGTATTGATTACACAAGGCTCTTACGAATCGTAGTTCGTAAGAGCCTTATTTCTTACCGCATTGTTTTAAGCTCATGCTCGATATCTTCGACAGTCATATCCTTTAATAATTCGTTACGCTCTTCGGTGTAATTGCCATAGCCTTTTTCGTATTGGCGCATAAATAAAGCCATACCGACAGACGCTAAATGAAGGCTATCAAACAAGCTCGCTCCCAATTCACGTAATTGAGCCGCACGATCCTTAATTACTGCATTGTATTTTATCTCTTCAGTAATCCCTTCATATAGCAGCAATATTTTTTGTCTTTTTACGTGATCTTTAGTTTTTGCTATCTCCAATCTGATGATGTCGCTTCCAGTCAATTTCCAACCACTGTACTCGCATCGCTTTAATATGCTTATGATTGCCTCGGCCTCTAAGCGTACTTTGTCTTGCGATTGATCATCAAAAGGCCTGTTGAGACAGCAAACATCCAGATATACACGCATAGGTGCAATCGCTCACTTCCCTGTACTCCCGAAACCTCCAGAGCCGCGTTCAGTTTCTTCGAGGGAATCGGATTCGGCCCAGGTAACCTGACAGACGGGCGCAACTATCATTTGGGCGATGCGGTCGCCTGGCTCTATAACAAAAGGCGCGTCACCAAGGTTTTGCATTATCACCTGAACTTCTCCGCGATAATCCGCGTCTATCGTGCCCGGAGTGTTAGGGAGCGTGATTCCGTGCTTCAGGGCCAGACCGCTCCTTGGCCTTATCTGGGCCTCGTAACCAATGGGAAGGGCTATACGTATCCCTGTGGGAACCAGAGTTCTTTCACCGGGCTGCAAAACGAGTTTTTCAACTGCGCGGAGGTCAACGCCGGCCGAGGCCGGCGTTGCATAAGATGGCAGAGGGAATGCGCGTGCTCGTTCATCCCTCGTTATAGATACGGATACCATGAGATTAATAATCTCTTCTGGGCGGTCTTCCGCTACCATGCGAACGATGGCCGCCTCTGTCTCCCCTATCGCCTCTGTCACGCGGAGGAGCGCTTCTGTCGCGGTCTGGCCGGGGGGGTGCGTTTTCGGCTATGCTCTCAATCAGGTTTTCACGCTCCCGTTCGTCCGGCAGGCAATGGGCAAGACCAAGCGAAGACACTTTCGCCTCGTCCGAAACGATACGTCGGCGCGTCAGGTTCACACGGCCCATGTCATCGATCTCTTTGACCATGATCAACACCTTGTCGCCGGGCTTAAAAACGTCCTCGACTTTAGGTATGCGGTGCGTGCTTATTTCGCTCAGGTGTAGAAGCCCTTCTTTGCCCGGCAGACATTCCACAAAAGCCCCGAATGTCATCAGGCGCGTGACAGTTCCGTGGTACACTTCCCCGGCTTCCAGATTTTTGGTGAGACCCCGGATGATTGACAGGGCTTCGTTCACCTGCTCCTGAGTTGGGCCGGATATGCTTACGCTGCCGGAGTCCTCAACGTTGATTTTAACGCCGGTTTTCTGGGTTATGCCGCGAATCATTTTTCCACCAGGGCCAATTACGTCTTTTATTTTATCGGGGTCTATTGCCGTTTGAAGCACGCGCGGTGCGTTAGCGGACAGACAATGCGCCGACGATATCTCGGCTTCCATTTTTTCAAGTATCTCAAACCGCGCCTTCTTCGCCTGCGAAAGCGCGCTGCTCAAAATTTCGCGGGTGATTCCTCCTGCTTTGTTGTCCATTTGCAGTGCCGTAACGCCGTCTCTCGTTCCCGCCACTTTAAAATCCATGTCGCCATAGTGGTCTTCTAGCCCTTGTATGTCGGTCAACACGCGAACTTTATCGCCTTCTTTGATCAGCCCCATAGCCACTCCAGCCACGTGCTTACGCAAAGGCACTCCGGCCTGCATCATGGACAGGCTACCGCCGCACACGCTGGCCTGCGAGCTTGAACCGTTGGATTCAAGAATATCTGACACGACACGAATTACGTATGGGAAATCGCTTTCGGAAGGGATGACGCAACGTAACGCTCGCTCCGCCAGAGCGCCATGGCCTATTTCGCGCCTGCCGGGGCCGCGCATCGGACGCACCTCGCCCACGGAGTACGGCGGGAAGTTATAGTGCAGGATAAAGCGCTTGGCCGGTTCGTCCAGCTTGATTCCGTCAAGCACCTGATCGTCCTCGCCTATCATTCCAAGCGTAGTGACAGCAAGAGCCTGCGTCTCCCCGCGAGTGAAAAGCGCCGACCCGTGAACGCGCGGCAAAACGCCCAACTCGCAGCGGACATCGCGGAGTTCGTCCATAGAACGCCCGTCAACACGGACTCCTTCGTCCAATATGGTGGAGCGCATCATTTTCTTGACCAGTTCTTCTATGAAGGCTGAAATGTAACCCGGCTCCACAGGCGTGGGCAAATTTTCCGCGAAATGTTCTTTGACGCGCTTTTTTACATCGTCAATTTTTGCGTAGCGCGGTTTTTTATCGTGCATACGAACCGCCGCGCCTATCTCTGCGCCGAAATTCGTTTCAATCCAAGCATCTATTTCAGGGTGAGTTATGGGGGGGGCGATGTGTATTTCCGGCTGTCCTACCTCTTCTTTCATTTCGCGGAACAGGGTGATAAGTTTTTTTATCTCTTTTTGTGCAAGCTCCATAGCGTCAACTAGAAGTTCTTCCGACACCTCGCTGGAACCGGACTCCACCATTGTAAGCCCGTCGCCGTGACCGGCCACCAGTAAATCTAATTCCGACGAAAGCATTTGCACTTCCGTGGGATTGACCACCAGTTCGCCGCCGATGAGACCGATACGCACAGCCCCCACTGGGCCGCCCCACGGTATGCCTGAGATCGAAAGCGCGGCAGAGGCTCCGTTAATGGCAAGCACGCTGGGAGGATATATCTGATCAACCGACATTACCGTGCATACGACGTGAACATCGTTGCGAGTCGATTCGTCAAAAAGCGAGCGGATTGATCGGTCAACCACGCGGGAACTCAGAATCGCCGACTCGGTTGGGCGGCCTTCGCGTTTGATGAACCCACCAGGAATTTTGCCCGCAGCATAGTAGCGCTCTTCAAAATCCACCAGCAGGGGAAAGAAATCTATTCCCGTTCTGGCTGTATCGGTTATACAGGCAGTTGTTAGTATGCACGTGTCGCCATGAGATGCCATGACGGAGCCATTAGCCTGCTTTGCCAGCTTTCCTGTTCTAAATACCATCGGCTTATCGCCGATCTGCACGGAAAATTCTTTTTCCATTTTCTCCATTGAGTACACTCCTCTTTTAATCTCTCTTCACTCCATTGTAAACGAGAGTAGGATAGCACAGTTTTTAGGCCCCGTGTACACTTTCGCCCGAAATCCGTCAAAAAACGAATTCGCTTATGCGGGATATTCATAATTCATATGCGGCTTTTTCATTTTCTTACGAATTTGTTATGAAATGTTATAGTTAACCCGTAGACTACTTCATCGGCAGGTCAGACGGCCCCGCACGCACTTTCGCCACCAGCTAAAGCCCCGCCAGCAAACCATAATATTTTCCCCCGCATAATATTATAGAAAATATGTGCGATAATACATGAAGCTGGCGTAAACCAGCCGCAAATTTTCAGGATATACTGGTAGCGAAATAATATAAAATGGAGAGATTTCATTGCCGGAAAAGATTTATCAGCCCACCTCGCGCAGCTGCCTTTTGTGCGGAAAAGACAACCCTTTTTCGCTGAAAGTGAAATGGCACAATAACTATGAAAAAAACCAAGTTGAAACAATGGTAACCATCCCCCACGAATTTTGCTCTTATAAAGGCACTACGCATGGCGGAATCGTTGCGTCTTTGCTTGACGAAACAGCAGGCAGAGCCATAATGCTCGACAATGATTTTGACCACCTGATGGTGACAATGAAACTGGAAACGACATACAAAAAACCAACGCCAACAGGCGTACCGGTAAAAATAATCGGCCGCGTGATTAAGGACTCAGGCTCCCGCGCTACCGTAGAGGGCGAAATAATTCTCCCCGATGGAACAGTCTCCGCAACTTGCAACGCCCTGCTATTCAAAATGCCCGACAGCGTCAAGAAAGGCTGGGACGAAGCCGAAACGGAAGAATGGAACGCCACCAAACCCAACCAAGAACTAGCCGACCACGAACGCAGTAAATTTTTGCCATAAAGTCGCCGTTGTTTAGAAATTCTCGAAGGCTATGTGTTACCGTACGATTTTTTAGCAAAGGCGGATATTCTGATTGACAAAACAATCCCTACAGATATAATTACTTACCGTGAATTATAGGTAATAAGGGTGATTAGTTCAGAGGTAGAACGCTTCCTTGACACGGAAGAGGTCAGTGGTTCGATTCCACTATCACCCACCAAGAAATAGCAAGGGTTTACGCGGATAGGCGTAGACCCTTTTTATTTTTCCTTGCAACACCCTTGCAACAAAACGAAAACATGCCTATTGAGATTCCTTGGCCCGCTCCAAAAACGCAGCACGTTCGGCTGCAAGTTTACGCCGTTTTCAGTTCGTTCATTAAATGAACCATTCCTTTCTGCGTAACCAGTAGGCACTTACGCCCGTTTATTTCACTTCTCACAAAAAACCCCTGCTTTACGTATTGTGATTTAGGTACATACTTTCGGTTGCTTCTTGTGAAAAACCCTTTTCGAACCATCAGTGTGTAAAACCTCGTATGGCCTCCAATTTTCAACTGCTCCGCAGCTTCAGTTGATGTGTAGAGCTTGCCAGTTGGTTGAGGAGTAACCAGACACCTGAGCGGCAAAGGTGCGGGCAATGCTAGAGGCGCAATAACGGGGCCAGTTAAAGCTTTCTCCATATCGTTGAACCGCTTTATGTACGCTTCTTTAAAAACCGCTGCTTTCTTTCCTGTGTACCCCATACACAAGAACGCAAAACCGTCGCGGGTTAGTTTGTAGCATGGCTGTAATCTGTTCTGCTCGTTCTTGTAAGAGGACTCTTCAAAATTGAGGAGTCGAAATTTCTCAGAGCAGTCAAGGATTTTTATATCCCTTAGAACGTTACAATGTAATTTATCGAACACCCTAGCAACATCAAGAGAAGAAACGATAACCTTACCATTTTCGACCGTTACGCCGAGGTTGTGGGCCTGCTCTGACGCTGTCAGTTCCGGCAGCTGAATACGGCCTATTGAGTGCGCTGGTATCGATACGAAATGTCTATATTCTTCCCTGTTGTTCAATGTCATGGTTTCGCTTAAAAGCTTTACAGTCAAAGCCCTGCCGCTTTTTTCGATAGCTTCGCAGCACGCTAAACCTAAACGCGTGTCGCCGTGTACGTGAGAGATCATACCTTGCAGTTTTAAAAACATCGGGTCTAACGCTTCAATTCCCTTGTGGTGGTTGATGATATGTTGTAATGACCAAGTAGCCATAAAAATAACCTCCTATCAATATCCATAGGAAGCCTCGCACGTGCTATATCATTAGCAATATAGTCAATGGTATAATTGAATGCGCGAAGGCTTGCCTTTGCCTTACCCGAATGACCAACATTCTTCGCGGGAGCGTGGTTATTCGGGTTTCTCTTTTTTAACTTTTTCCTGCGCTTCATTGTACATCTTATCAATTCCGTGCCTGATTACTTCGGCTTTACTAAGCCCCAATATTTCACTGCAATAACTGAGCCGTTTTAATTCTTCATCTGACATTCTTATCCTGTAGCCTCTGTCTTTTGAAGATTCGCCTATTGGCGGTCTGCCTGTTTTCGGTGACATTTTTAACCTCTCTTTTTATTGGATATCCGTATTATATTTATCGGGTACCCATATGTCAAGAGAGCACACATAAAAAAGACCTCTTAACATTAAAAAGAGGCATGTTATAATTTCCATGCCTCTGGATTGTTCTCCTGTGGCGTTTTGCGGCGGTTTAGGGGTGCAACCCTAAGCCGCTTTCTTCATCTCGTCAGCCAGTATTTTTCGTAGCGCCTGCTTGCGCGGGTCTCTTTCAGACTTGTCTTCCCAGATATCTTCGTGCCATTTCAGCCAACACTCTTGTGTGGCCTCTTCTGGTGTTTCGTCTTCTTCGCAACACTCCAACCATTCCGCCCAAGTCTTCAGGTCTTCGTATCCGTCTTTAATGTCTTTTTTCGTGATCTTCTCAATGCAGCCTACGCAGTAAATACCGTCCTCGGTTCTCTGCAGGTTGTTGATGTGGAAGTCTTTCTCGCATTCTTCGCAGCGGCCTATCAGCAGACTGTAAGTGCAGCAGTCAGTACAGATCGTATTCCCGTCCGCTAATTTCTTCGCTTTGCCTTTGATCTTTTCGTTGCAGATTGTGCAGTTTGTCATTTGTGTTTTCCCCCTTAGATTTTTGTTTTGTTTCCCCGGTCTTCGCGTATTCGGCTACCTTTTTCGCTCTTTCACGCTCTCGGACTTATTTGGTTGTTTTGTCTTGTTATAGATACTATAAAGCAAATACTTAATGATGTCAAGTATATTATCAATCAAAAAGTAAATATTTTTTATAAAATAGTTATTTTTATTTATTATTTGCTTGACGTTGTTTCTATGAAATGTATAATTACAGAAGAAGGGGGAGTAATTAAATGACAACGGAGCAAAAAATCAATATGGCGATAGCTTATAAAGGGTTGAGTCAAGCGGCTTTAGCGCGATCAATAGGTATGACGCCTTCAAATTTTAACCAAAAGATCAAAAGAGATACGTTTTCTACAAACGAAATGAAGGCTATCGCGTTAGCACTTGGTGCGACTTATACCACTGCGTTCGAATTTCCAGATGGCACTAAGATATAACCAAGGAGGGCTTCGGCTCTCCTCTTTTTTTGTCGATTAATGGTTGACAAAAAGCAACCATTAATATATAATTATAAGCGTAAAGGAGGTGATAGGGGTGAGTTCGGAAGAAAGAAGCCTTCTTGAGATACTTGAAAGATTAATGGCCCTACTGGCAAACACCGCGACCATCACGGCAGCAACGCTAGTAGCGATCAAGTCAATCAAGCCCAAGAAGGCAAAGCCGCAAAAACCGAGGAGACGGAAAAAGCGGCGGTAGTAACAGGGGGAGGGAAACTTCCCCCTCTTCCGAAAAATAATAACATACCCCGAGGCTATGAAAAAGGCTTTTTATATTATGGCTACGACACTGTTGATTAGAGGGCTGTTAAGACTTGATTGGAACCTAGAGGCATTGGAAACGCTGACCACTGGTATATTATTTGGTATTTTGATGCTTTCGGCGTTAATAGCATGGCGAAAATGACGCTTGAGGCCTTGCGCGAATTGGTTGAGCGCGAAGTTTTTACAATCCCTGAAGCAGCGGAATACTTAGGGTTGACCCGCCAACTTGTGAGTAAACAGGTTAATGCTGGTAAAATCCCCGTGATACGCGGGAAGTTTGTTTTAAAGCAAGACCTCGACAGGTATGCGGAGACCTTCAAAGGCACAAGACAGAAGAAATAAGAAACAGGGGAGAGCCTAAGCCCTCCCCTGTAAAATTTTAATGCCTCAAAAACCCCTCAAGCCATATCGTTGCCAGCACAGCCGCGATAATTCCAAAACCCCAACATACACGCTCAGCTACTTTTTTGTTAAACCATTTTGAGGCTTGTTTGTCAAACTCAGCCGAAGATATACTGCTCGCCTGCTCCAGTCCAGCCTCCACCGCTCTGAGCCGCGAAAAAAGCCTGTCATGTATTTCGTCATTTTTATCAAGCCTGTCATTTATTTTGTCGAGCTCTTTATCGACCTGCTGTATCCTGATCATGGACGTTTGATTCAGGCTCTTCATTTCTTCCAACGTCTGGCGGGTAAGCTCAAGGCCGCGCTCCATAGAGCTGCCAAGCGTATCTAGCTTTGATTGTATAAGCTCAAAACTGCTCAAGTTCACCACCCCCAGACGTCATTGCGAGCCCTGCCGGTATCAATATGCACGGCGGTGGCCATCAGATAGCAAAATCTCAAATGTCTGACAACTATCGGGCATACCCTGTGCGCCTCGCGTATCAACGCGCCGAACTGACGCGCAGACAGGCCGCTGACCTGCATGTCCAGCGCCGCTCCCTGCATGTGGTAGCTCCTTGCCGCGCCGCCGACTCTTGTGTTGTGGTCGGGGCATCGGCACCCGCTGGTAATGCGTATGGGGCGCCCGATGTAGTCCCGTATCGCCTGAAACAATACCACCGCCTCCGGCTGTATCGCGTCAAAGCCGCACCCGCAGCGGCAGGTTATTTCGCTCCGCAGGAGGTTGCGGGATAACTGGGTATCCTGCTGGTATGTAGGCGGCATGATAATCTCATCAGCCGTTGGATATGGCGTTGGGCAGACTCCGTGCTCGTCGTACAGCGTGTTTATGCACTCTTGTATCGGCTGGCCGTGGCATACGCCGATAACAACAGGCAGGGGTGTGTCTATAACCATCGCAAGCTTACAGATATCATCCTCAGATAGCTCAGTTCCGCCGAAATTCCATCCACTCATAAAGTTCAGGCTTCGCACAGCCGCGTCTATGATGCTGCTTATCATGTCCACCGACACAAATGTAGTCGCCCATCTCACGTACCACGGGAGCATTGAGCCAAGCGTATCAAGCACCTTCTGCATTACCGCCTGCTTTTTCTCCGCGCCCGTCCTGTTTCTCAGCTCGCTCTCAGCCCATAACACAGCCTCAATTACAAGTTTTTTAACCTGCAAAAATCTGTCTCTCATTGGTTTTCTCCTTCCAGTCAACAAAATAGCGGACTTTTGCCCGCTAGTCATCTACTTGCTCATACGTCGCTTCAAAAATATCAGGCTTGCAGGGGTATTTTTCGCCTTTGACGCCAGTAATAATAAAGTCACCGGGACAGACAATGTGACACCCCTCAAGAGTATCAATTAATCCATGATGATGTATCGTGCTTGCGCAGTGTTTACACGATCTCATAGCCGCGTCAAGCTCAATATTATGCATTTTAACGCTATCGTTATCGCCATGTTTAAACCACTGTTTAGCCTCGATTATGACAGGTTTTTTTCGGTATTTCATACAACTCTCTCCTTTTTCTCAAATAAAATAGCGGGCTTTCGCCCGCCTCGCTAATCACTCACTCGGGCTGTACCCGCAGCCCACACATACCAGACATCAGCCGTCACGCCGATACTTATTCCCGCACTTTGGGCATTTGCTCCCAATTTCCCGCACAATGGCCGCCTCGCGTCCACGGCGTTCTGCGCCGAGCGGCGGGGCGTAGGGATCGTCGTATCTCATGGCAGCCTCCTACAACCTAAAAACACTGCGCATTGTGCCCGTTCCGCCAGTGTCTCGCTCGATCGTTGGCATAATGCCACGCGATTGCAAACCTACGTTGTTGCTGATCCGGTATAAAGCACCGTTCGGCTGCGTGGAAAGTGCCGCGGGCGCTGAAACCGAAACCCACAATGGAGGATGAATACCGCTTCGTGCTTCAAACTCTGACGGTATGCAGTACAACTCCCGATGTGCCATAAGGTTTTCATCGTAGCCGTGCGCCATTTTGAGAATATTAGCAACAAATCCACCGGATGG
>Ga0131853_10012230_pt1 | contig 15717 bp, 16 predicted proteins | sample TergutLab28metaG_FD_92764 | JGI IMG/M metagenome (GOLD analysis project Ga0131853, IMG submission 92764) | Labiotermes labralis P1 segment gut microbial communities from Petit-Saut dam, French Guiana - Lab288 P1 (version 2) (version 2) | ecosystem: Host-associated > Arthropoda: Insects >...
CCGAGGCCCGCGGTTTCATCCGCTTTCTACCTGAAGCACGACCGGTTCGCGGTGCGTGGCGCGCTCATGAGGCACACTACGCCCGCGAACCGGTTTTTCTTTTGTGGTTCAGGATTTCGCAGCCGCAGGCGCTGCGCTCGCAGGCACGGCCACGTCATTCGACACGTCTTCCGACGCCCCACGCACGCGCGAAACCCACAACACCGCCACGCACGTGAGCGCCGCGGCGATCCAGCCGTTCTGCCCGAAGCCGATGATCGCGCCGTGCGCGCCATTCGTGAGCCACTGGCCGCCAAGCCACGCGCCGATGCCCGTGCCGAGCGCCTGCACCGCGCTGTTGGCGCTCAGGAACGCGCCGCGCCGCGCGGGCTCGGGAATCGTCGTGAGCAAGGCCTGCATCGGCACCATGCGGCCCGACATCGAGATCATGAACAGGGCGAAGAACGCTACGAGCGCGAGGAACGGCAGCGTGGGCAGATGCGTGACGAACAGCACCGGCACGAGCGAAACGAGCGCCATCACGCGGAACATGCGGCGTTTGCCGTAACGGTCCGCGAGACGGCCCACCGCGCGCGAGGTCACGAACGTCGCCGCGCCGCCCGCCATATAGAGCCACGAAAGCTGCTGCGGCGCGATGCCGTGATTGCCGACGAGCATCGGCGCGATGAACGGGATCACGAGCATGTGGCCGGCCATCATCGTGAAGGTCAGCGCAAAGGCCTTCAGGTGGCGAGGCAGTGTGAGCAGTCGCCAAAGGTTCGGCAGCACTTGCGTGAGCGGCGTGCGCTGGCCGAGATGCTCGGTGAGCGAGGGCACGACGCGCGAGCCCGCGAGCCAGATTGCAACTGAAAGCACGACGAGCAGCATGAACGGCGCGCTCCAGCCGTAGTGCGCGCCGAGCAATACGCCGGCCGGCACGCCCGCGATCGCGGCGATGGAGAACGCCGTCATGATGACGCCCGTGGCCGCACCGCGCCGCGCGGCGGGAATCACGTCGCTGACGATCGCCATCACGATCGAGCCGAGCACGCCGCCGGTGAGGCCTGCGAACGCACGTGCGGCCAGCAGCAGATGAAAGTTCGTGGCGAGCGCGCAGGCGAGATTGGAGAGCGCGAACAGCGCGTAGGCCACTTGCAGCAGGCGGCGGCGATCGAAACGGTCGATATACGTCGCAGCAAGGAGTCCTGACAGACCCGAACAGAGCGAATACGCGGAAACGGCCGTCGCGAACGCTGCGGGCGTGATCGCGAACGCGTGCATGATCTGCGGGCCGAGCGGCATCATCACCATGAAATCCATGATGACGGTGAACTGCGTGAGCGCCAGCAGCCAGAGCAGGGTGCGTTCGCGCAGCGGTGTGAGGGAAGTGGTCATGTATGGGCTTGAAGCCTGAAAGTAAAAAGGCGCGGCAGTGTTGCCGCGCCAGTGTGATCGATCAGTCGTCGATCGTTTCGTGGGCCCCTTGCGCACCGCGGCGCCAGTAGGCGGAAGCGCGAATGCGCTTCTTGTCGACGCCGCGCTCGTTGCACAGATGCGCGCGCACCGCGCGGATCGCCGAGGCTTCGCCGGCGGCCCAGACATAGCCATCGCCCGGTGGCAGCCACACTTCGGATACGCCGTCCACGAGCGGATGCTCCGACTCGCTTTCGTCGCGATAGCACCACGTGGCGTAAAGATCGGCTTCGGTGGGCAGCTCGATGCGGGCCGCGCGATTCGCCACTTCGACGACCACGGCTACACGCGCGCCAGCCGGCAGCTCCGTGAGGCGGCGCTGAATGGCGGGCAGCGCCGTTTCGTCGCCGACCAGCAGATGCCAGTCGAAGCCCGTGGGAATCACCATCGAGCCGCGGGGACCGCCCACGCCGAGATACTGGCCGGGCTGCGCCTGTGTCGCCCATGCCGTGGCCGGGCCGGCTTCGTGCAGCGCGAATTCCAGATCGAGCTCGTTGCTTTCCGTATCGAAACGGCGCGGCGTGTAGTCGCGCGCGGCGGGGCGCTCGACGCCTTCGGGGAACACGATGCCGTCAGGGCCAAAAGTTGGCAGTACTGGCTTTTCCTCACCGGCGGCGGGAAAGAACACCTTGACGTGATCGTCGAACGACGCGGAGGCGAAGTCGCTCAGATCGCCCGTGAGCGTGACGCGTACGAGCGCGGGCGAGAGTGCCGTGACGCGCGCCACGCGCAACAGTCGGAACTTCAGCGGGTGACGCACACGGACGACTTCGAGTTGGGACGGGTTCTGCATGTATGGCTCCGATGTTGGGGTGGCGCGGCGTGGGCCGCCGCGTGGCGCGTAGAAGCGGTGTGTCAAACGTCGCTGCTGTCGCTGCCGTTTTCGATTTCCTCGGTGGCGCGCGCAAGAATCGCGGCGATGCGGCGCTGCTCCTCCGGCGCGACGTCGGTGCGGCGCAGAAGCGCGCGCTTGAGCGCGCGGCGCGCCTCGATCAGCTCGCGCACCCAGCCGCTGCCTTCGGCCGGATCTTCGCCGGCCATTGCGCGGCGCATGACTTCCATCTTGCGGCCGAAGTGCGTGAGCTTCGCGAGGATCAGGTCCGCGCGTTCGCGGTTGGTCTCGAGGTACGTGCGGCCTTCGGGCGAAAGCTCGTAGCGCTTGCGGTTGCCTTCCAGCGTCACGCTCACATAGCCCAGTTCTTCGAGGTACGTGAGGGCCGGATAGACCATGCCGGGACTCGGGCTGTAGAAGCCGTTCGAGCGCGCGTCGAGCGCCTTGATGAGTTCGTAGCCGTGGCTCGGGCGCTCGGCGAGCAGCACGAGCAGCATGAGCTGCAGGTCTTCGGACGTGAACTTGCGGCCACGGCCAAAACCGTCGCCGTCGCCGAAACCGCGGCCGAAACCTTCGCCGAAGCGGTCGCCAAAGTCGCCGGGACCTTCGCCGCCGCGATGGCGGCCCATCGCGTGACGCAGCGCGTGAAGCGCCTGCATGGCCGGGTGGCGGCCGCCGAAGAAGTCGCGCGGATCGCGCGCGGTGTGGCCGTGACGGCCGGTGTGACCAGAGTGCGGATGGTGGCGCATAGGGCCTCCTTATCTCGTGAGTGTCTTAAAACATGTCTTAAGATATATATCGTAAGAGCGTTTGTCAAAGAGAATATTTGGGGCATGGGTGCACAGCAAAGTCTGCGGGAGCGACAAATGTGTTGTGCGCCGCGCTAATAACCTTTGCCGGCGGATGGGGTGTGACAGAAATTAGGTCCAGAAGCGATTGAGCCGCTAATCGGCGAATGGGCACACGGCGCTTTCTGACCGAATTCGATGCCAATCGAAGGGTGCGCAGCTGTATTGGATTGATACTTGGCACAGAACGAACGCGTGCCGGTTGGCCCTGGGATTGAAGACGCCAATAGCTGAAGCGTGGCGTTCGTCGACATCGATTGGGCGGTCAAAAACGCAGAGGAGCGGGAAGTATCGCGACGAACCTTGGTGAGAAGCGACGTCCCACCGTCGGGACGCGCCAAGTCTTTGCGTAGTTTCGCCGACGTAGATTTTCTCAGCACGAGCCTATCAACGTGGGCGTGGGAAAAGCCCCCTCATGCGTTTACAGCTGAGCATGCGCAGGCTGTTCGCTCCTTTGTCGAGGCACTGCCTGAGGAAACCGTGTCTGTGATTGTCCACTGTGGAGGAGGTTGCTCGCGTTCGTGCGCCATCGCGTTGGCGCTCAATCAAGCGAGCGGTCTGGCTGCAACATCGGAGCCCATGGTGTGCGTTCTTCCGATGCCGCGCTCACATCCGGGTGAGCCCGGCACCGAAAGATCAGACCTGTCCGAGTCCGCCGTCAACGAACAACTCGATACCGGTTACGAAACTGGCATCATCGGAGGCAAGGAAGGAAACCGCCTTTGCGATCTCGTCTGTGGTGCCAACCCGGCCAAGCGGAGTCGTCACGGAAACATCCTTGCAATACGCATCAATCTGCTCATCACTCATCCCGAGCTCGGATTTGTAAGCCGGTGTGATGATGACTCCGGGGGCAACCACGTTGACGCGGATGTCACGGCCTTTCAGGTCGGTCGCCCAGGTGCGTGCGAACGACCGCAGGGCTGCCTTGGTGGCGGCATAGACACCGAATGCAGGAATGCCTTTTACTGCTGCCATTGACCCTGTGATTACGATAGCGCTGCCCGCGGGCATGAACGGCAGTGCGCTTTGCACGGTGAGCAATGTGCCCTTCATGTTAATGCCGACGTATTTGTCGAATTGCGCTTCGGTGATCTGGCCGAGGGGCACGAACTCGCCGCCACCAGCGTTGGCAAAGAGGATGTCGATTTTCTGGTGAGCGTCCGACACGATCTTGACAATGCGTTCGAGGTCGGCTGCCGAAGAGATGTCGCCACGGATCGCACGTGCGCGATGGCCAATTTCCGACACGGCCGCTTCCAGTTCCGCCTCGCGTCGTCCGGTGATGAATACGGTGGCGCCCTCGAGAGCGAGACGCCTGGCAGTGGCCAGACCGATACCTGTGCTGCCACCAGTGACGAGCGCAACTTTGCCGGCGTGTTTCGTTGAATGGATGTTGGAGTAGAGAGAAGTAGTCACCATGGGTCTCCTTTTGACCTTGACGAGGACTTCAGCTTAGTGAAGACGTACAGACAGATAAAGGTGCGATCTGTGGTTATTTTATTCACGGATGTGAATAATCATTGTGCATTGCGCCGGATTGGCGCGATGGCTCCAACATCAGGCGATGTGTGAGCAATTGCGCTGAGCTTCGCCTGCGAAGATGAGCTACGGCGCGCCTCGCGCGGGCATAGTTAGCAGCGACTGACACGCATATTACGAACGGAATAGAATATAAAGCTGCGTTAGGTGTGAATTCTGTTCACGCTCAGAAGCAATCGGAGAGACGAGTTCATGGATCACTTGCAGGCCATTCGTATCTTTGCTCGCGTCGTCGAAACAGGCGGTTTCGGACGGGCAGCGCTCTCGTTGCAGATGCCAAACGCTACCGTGAGCAAGTGGATCAAAATGCTGGAGGCCCATCTCGGTGTGAAGTTGCTTGAGCGCACGACGAGGAACGTCAGCGTGACGACGGATGGTGCCGCTTACTATGAGCGTACCCGGCACCTGCTGATCGAACTCGATGACATAGAAGCGACGCTTGGCCGTGCTCAGGCTAACCCGCGTGGTGCGCTGAGAGTCGATACTGGCGGGTCGGTCGCCAGCGGCATTCTTATTCCCGCACTACCCATGTTTCGCGAGCGGTATCCCGACATTCAGGTACAACTAAGCGTCACGGACCGCACCTCGAATCTCGTCGCCGAGAACATCGATTGTGCAATTCGAAGCACGTCGAATGATCCGGATTTGGTGACCCATCGGATCGGCGCGCTCGCATGGACTACCTGTGCGAGTCCGGGCTATCTGGCAAAGCACGGCACGCCGAAACATCCGGGTGAGATTGTAGATAAAAGCATGCCTGTAGTCGGGTATTTCTCGGCAAGTACCGGGCTTACGCAGCAGCTTGCTTTCCGTCGAGGCGACGAACGAATGACGCTCGAAAGTGTGCGTAATGTCGTGCTCGTCAGCGAAAGCAACGCACACCTCGCTACGGCGCTTGCCGGTTTGGGCATCGTTCATACGCTGGACTTTGTGACGCGTCCACACGTCAAGCAAAGGCGATTGGTGCCGATACTCTCCGAATGGCGGCCTGATCCTCTTGAGGTGTACGTGGTGTATCCGCCAAGTCGGAGATATAGCGCGAAAGTCAGGGTATTCGTCGACTGGGTGACTACGCTCTTCGCGTCAATGTGAGCGGTTATGCGAAGACCACACCATCGACTTCCAGTTCGGCGCGGCTAATGTAGCCAGCGGTCTTCTGCAGCCAGCAACCCGAACGCGTGAGCTTGCCCACGGCGTGGAATCAAGCTCGGTCTCGCCGACGTGTAGCACCCAAAGCGTCGAAGTCGGCGAGGACCTAAACGTGGGCCATGCCGCCGTCTACCGTGATTTCCGCGCCAGTCGTAAAGCTGGATTCATCCGAGAGCAGGAAAAGGATGGCGCTGGCGACTTCAGATGCACGTCCCCATCGATGCATAGGGATTAGTCCTTCGACGTAATCCCGGATGGCACGATTCGCTGTAGCGGCTGCCGTGAGCGGCGTCTCGATCGGCCCTGGAGAAACGACATTCACGCGGATTCCCCTCTGCGCCAGCTCGGGCGATGTTCCGAGGTTGCGGGCGAATGCGCGGATAAAGCCCTTGCTGCCCGCGTAGAGCGCGTCGCCGGGCTGGCCTTTGCTTCCGGCGACCGATCCGACGAACACGCACGACGCACCCGGCGCCAACAGCGGCAGCGCACGCGCAAAGCTGAATGTGGCACCTTTGACGTTGATGTCCATCATTCGGTCGTACGAGGCGACATCGAGATCGTCGAGACCAGCTTGCAGTGAGACACCCGCGTTGACCACGAGGCCATGCAGATGCCGATGGCGGCCTGCAATCTCCTTCATTACGCGCTCAATTTCTTGCGGTTGCGCGAAGTCTGCAACGAAACAGCATCCTGATGCGCCGAGCGCCTGTGTGAGCGACGCCGCGCGATCCACGTCCCGCCCGATCGCCACTACGAAAGCACCTGCCTGGGCGAGGCGCACCGCCGTTTCCCGTCCAATTCCGCTGGTTGCGCCCGTGACTGCAACGACACGACCGTGCAGCGAAGAAACCGTTGAGTTCATGGTGGATCCTGTATTATCAACACCCGTTGATAATAGGAAGGAGATTGGCGAATGTCAACGAGTGTTGATAAAGCTGGGCGTGAACGACTGTCGGCCACAGAGAGTCGTGAACGGATCCTGCAGGCCGCGAAGTACGCCTTTACGCGTGCTAGCTACGACGCCGTTGGGGTTCGCGAGATCACGTCGATGGCGGGCGTGGACCCGGCCATGGTGTCGCGCCTCTTTGGCTCGAAAGAGGCGCTGTTCAAGGCTGTCGCCAACGAGGCATTCAGCCTCGAGCCTGCGTTCATTGGGCCGATCGACTCGCTTGGGGAGCAGATCGCGCGGCATTTGCTCGCGCCAATCCGCAAGCCGGAAGGCGAGATATTTGACGAGTTCGCATTTCTGCTGCGATCCGTGGGCAGTCCGCTTGCAGCACCGATTCTTTCGGAATCCCTGCACGACGACTTCGTGAAACCATTGGCCAGGCGCATCGGCGGCAGGGACGCACAGGCTCGAGCGGCGATGATCACGGCTTGCGTAATGGGCTTCGCTGTACTTCGTGCAGCCCTGGGTTCACCCGCCATCGAGGGTGCCAAACCGGAGAAAATCGTTGGAATGCTTGGGGCGGCCATTCAGGCGTGTCTGGACACCTAATATTCGCATCAGTCCGCGTTGTCGCCCCGACCGGACGACCGGATGTGGGCATTCAGGTGCGCGCGAAACCTCTTCCTGGCCGATTGCCGCCCGACACGCTGCCCCGTTGCGGTGTCCGATACTGGCGCACGGAAATTCGATCGCAATCTTCCGAGCCTGGCATTGGACCAAAGTCCAATAGTGCAACGTGCCGGATCAATAGACTATAACGGGCGTGAGGCGCATTTCCTCGCATGTCCGGGGGCGCCGGACTGCCCGGATGACCGGGCAAACAGGCCTCCTCGTCGCTTGAATATCAGAAGCATGCTGCTTCTTTGGAGGGTCCAATGATTTCTCGTTTAACGGTAATGACTTTGGCTATGCTCCTGACGACCCAGACCTTCGCGCAGCAGCGACTTCCAACGATACCACCCGACCAGTACACCACCGAGCAGAAGAAAGCGAGCGATGAATTCATGAAGGCCCGAAAAGTGCCGGTGTTCGGCCCGTTTGAGCCGATGATGTACAGCCCCGATGTTATGAACCTGGCTCGTTCGATGGGCGATTACCTTCGCTATCATTCGTCGATTGGCAACACCCTGAGCGAGCTCGTTATTCTTGTCACTGCGCGCGAATGGTCGCAGGACTATGAGTGGTCCCTGCATTACCCAATTGCATTAAAGGCAGGAATCTCGAAGGGCACTGCTGACGCCATCGAGGATGGGCGACGTCCGACGGGAATGAGCGTCGACGAGGAGGCCGTCTATGATTTCACAACCGAGCTTTTAAAAAACAAGCGCGTCTCAGACGCGACATTCAATCGAGTGGAGCAACGTTTCGGCAAGAAGGGCGCGGTCGACATTGCCGCCATCGCGGGCTATTACGGCTTTCTCGCGATGCAATTGAATATGGCGCGTTATCAGTCCGGTGATGGTCCTCGCCTTTCACGCTTTCCGGAGTGACAGGCAGCAAAGCAAAGGGCGTTTCCCCTACGTCCGTGGGCCGCAGCGGCACAGTTACACGCCTGTCAGGTTCGAAAAAAGCGATCCCCTCCCTCTATCGTGACTTTGCGCTCACCCCAACAGATAGAAGAGGCCGCCCGAGAGGGCTGCCGTGACAGGAAGCGTGATAAGCCAGGTCAAGACGATACGAAGGATCATGCCGCCCTGAACGCCTTGTCTGCTTGCGGCCATCGTCCCCGCAATGCCTGACGTGATGATGTGCGTCGTGCTCACGGGCAAACCGGTGAAGCCCGCAGTGCCTATCAAGGCAGAACCCACAAGCTCGGCCGATGCGCCCTGGCCGGGCGTCATGTGTTGTCGCCCAAGTCGTTCGCCAAGCGTGCGCACGACGCGCCGGTAGCCGATCATCGTGCCGGCGCCCAGACAGATCGCACTCAAGATGCGGACCCACCACGGCGCAAATTCAACCGGCGGACTTATCGATCCCAACAGCTGCGACGCTTGCTGCCGCTGCGGTGCCGGTACGTCATGACGCTCGCTCACGTACTTCAGCTGCGCAGCGACGTCGTATATGTAGCCGCGCAATTGCGAGCGCGTGGCGCGTTCGACGTCGACCGGCGGTTGACGCACGCGCAGTTCCCTTACCTGCTGCTCCAGCTGCGGCTGAGCGCGGACGAGCGCCTGTGCCGCGGCAACACCTTGGGACTTCAGGTCGTCGCCGTATGCCGCGATCAGCGGCTGCGCCTGTGCGGCGTGCGACGGGAGCGCAGCGAGCAGTTCGGCAGCGTTGGGGTTCAGCGCATAGGTCGTGGGCAGAAGGCCGATGATCGTCAGCATAATGAGACCGATGCTCTTCTGGCCATCGTTCGTGCCGTGCGAAAAGCTGACCGTCGTGCAGGTCGTCACGAGCAGCGCGCGTAGCCACCAGACCGGCTGCTGGCCCTCGGCGGGCGGCTCGAGAAGGTGCCCCTTGCGTACGATTAGTCTCAAGATCAGATAGAGGCCGCCGGCGATCAAGAACCCGAGCACGGGCGAGACGGCGAGCCCTTTAAGCACTGTCATGATCTGATGCCAGTCGACGCCTCGCGCGAGGCTGCGCGAATGGATGAGCGCGTCCGCCGCCGCCACGCCGATCAGCGAACCGATGACGCAATGCGAACTGCTGTTGGGGATGGCAAATGCCCAGGTCAGCACGTTCCAGAAGAGCGCAGACGCGAAGATCGAGACGAGCATTGGCACGGCGGGCGCGCCGTCGGGCGGCGTCAGCACATCGGGAGGCAGGATCTCGACGAGTGCATAGGCGACGGAAATCCCGCCGACGAGCACGCCCACCAGATTCATGATGCCGGACCAGACCACGGCCTGTACGGGCCGCAACGAATGCGTGTAGATCACTGTGGCAACGGCGTTCGACGAATCATGAAAGCCGTTGCTCACCTCGAACGCCAGGACCATGACGAGGCATACGACGAGCATCGCAACGATGACGGCAGATGACGGGGCAAAGTGAGCGAGCATCGAGGCGCTCCAGGCATGGGGTTAGGCGCTGACATTGCGCCGCCTCCCGGGCACGCCAGACTCATTCCCGCTTGCGTGAAGATTGTGTGACTGCGTGTCCCCAATTGCTGTGTGATAACAACGGACATTCAATTTACCGAGCCGACGTATTGCAGGCTTATAGATCATCAGACGAAAGCTCTATTCGTTCCCCCGCTTGTGGAGGCGCAATTCGCACGATAGTCCGCAAGATCCGGTGTTTGCCGAGTTCGAACGCGATCGCGAGTTGCCTCGCGCTTTCGTCGGGAGCGCCCAGTTTTTCGCGGACAGCGTGGGCAGGAAGCGCGAATGCGCGGTAGCCCCAACCGAAACCGTAGGCCGAAAACCATACCGTCGAGTTCGAGGAGACTCTCGGCGACGTGAGATTGATGAGCTGATCCATGGCTTTCGGCTTCCTGCGCGGTCATCGGGAGTTTGATCGTTCGCCAGCTGTTGGCAGCAGGGCGATGAGAGGCTGATGTTGAACTGAGAAATGCGTCGCGCCTGCCTCCCCGGCCGAAGGGAGTCGCTGCGAACACTGCTCTGCGCGATGCTCACGCGCCTTCGGAGAAGGCGTTGCACAGATCGTTCACCACGGCGTACCGAACGAGTGCAGCGTCGCTGTTCATTTGCATCTTTTGATGAATGCGCGTTTTGTAGGTGCTGACCGTTTTGCTGCTGATGGATAGTCCGTTGGCAATCTCGGACGTCGACTCGCCATTGACCAGCCGCCTGAACACGTCGAATTCGCGATCCGACAACTGCTCGTGCGGCAACGCTTCGGTGCTCCTGTTCATATTGCAGGCCAGGCGCTCCGCCATCGTGGAACTCAAGTAGAGGCCACCGCTCGCGACCTTGGTGATCGCGGTGATGAGTTCCGCCACCGCGCATTCCTTGGTCAAATAGCCTCGCGCACCGCACTTGAACGCACGTTCGGCGTACTGGTGTTCGGCGTGCATGGTCAGCATGATTACGCGCACAGGATGGTTCTCGTTTTTCAACATGCGCAGAATCTCGAGACCATTGCGTCCCGGCAACGACAGGTCGAGGAGCATCACTTGCGCCGGCGTACCGCGCGCCAGGTGCAACGCCGCGATGCCGTCGGCCGCCTCGCCGACGACGTGAAAACCCGTTGCCTTTTCGAGGATATGCCGCAAACCGTCGCGCATCAACGCGTGATCGTCGGCAATCAATACGCGGATCATGACTTCTCCTGGTGTGAGGTCGTCGCTCGCCGTCGACGCATCGAGCGGCACACGATGAATGATTATGCTCAAACGTAATGCACAGGTGTGCCCGTTGCAATGGTACGAGCGGTTGCGGGCTTCACGCGATGGTGTGCCCGACCTAAACGTTTGGATAGCGAACTGCGGCTGGCGGTGTGCCACCCGTGTGGCGGTTGATTCACGCCCGCCGTTTCGCATCGTTCGATCGCCGGACCATACCCATGTATGAGTTGCGTACGCTTATGTCGGACCGCGGCGACCGTTTGTAGAATGGCTTCCTTTGCATGGATTGTCTAAATTGAGTTTCAAGGACGCCGAGGTTTGGCCGCGACGCCCTGCAGTTACCGCGGCGAGATGACCGGAAGGACCGTCGATGATGCTGCGAGTTGTCGATTCAAGGAGATCGCAATGTCACACGGTTTGCACAACTGGATTTTCATTGGAAGCAATGCCTACGACGAATACACCTTTGTCCCCTGGCTAAACACGAACGTCTATCGGAGGACGGTCGATCTGAGCCGGATATGCATCCAATAGTGCCGCACGGATGATCCGCGCGCGTTCGGGAGAGGGCACACTCTTGAATGGAACATTCGACATGAATGCAAATGCCGCTCTTGATACATCGATCGAAACGGACTGCCTGATCATCGGCGCCGGCCCGGTCGGCTTGTTCCAGGTGTTCGAGCTGGGGCTGCTGGAAATCCGGGCCCATGTGGTCGACTCGCTAGTCTGCGTCGGCGGCCAATGCATCGAGCTTTATCCGGACAAGCTGATCTATGACATCCCCTCAGTGCCTGTGTGTACCGGGCGTGAACTGATCGCCAATCTGCAGCGGCAAATCGAACCATTCAAGCCGGCGTTCCATCTGGGACAGCAAGTCACAGTCGTCCGCCGGCGCGAGGATGGGCGCTTCGACGTCGAGACCTCGACTCGCACCCGCTTCATCACGAAGACAATCTCCATCGCGGGCGGCGTAGGCGCGTTTGCGCCGCGCAAGCTGAAGGTGGACGGCATCGACGTGTTCGAGGGCAAGCAGTTGTTCTATCGCGTCTCGGACCCGGGCCTCTTCACAGGCAAGCAGTTGGTCATTTGCGGCGGCGGCGACTCTGCGCTGGACTGCGCGCTCAGCTTCGTCGGGAAAGCCGGGTCGGTCGTGCTGGTGCATCGGCGCGACGGCTTTCGGGCCGCGCCCGCGTCCGTGACGCGCGTGCGCGAACTGTGCGAGCGCTACGAAATGCAGTTCGAGATCGGTCAGGTGACGGGGTTCGACGCGCGGGATGATCGTCTCGCTGCACTGAAGATCACTGGCGGCGACGGCGTGACTCGCCGTCTGCCGCTCGACTGCCTGCTGGTGTTTTTCGGCCTTTCTCCGAAGCTGGGACCGATCGCCGAGTGGGGGCTCACCATCGATTACAAGCAAATCGTCGTCGACACCGCGCGATTCGAGACCAGCACCCCGGGGATCTTCGCGGTCGGGGACATCAACTGTTATCCAGGCAAGCGGAAGTTAATTCTCTCGGGCTTTCACGAGGCGACGCTAGCAGCGATCGCAGCGGCCCAATACGTGTATCCGGGCAAGGCGATCCATACGCAATACACATCCACCTCGCCGGAGTTACACAAGCTTCTCGGCGTCCAGGCAACGGCAACCGAATGAGCTCGATACGCCGGCGAGCGGCTGCCGTCGCCCGCTGCGGATCGCATGGTCACAGTGTCCGGTTCTTTCCGCCGAACCGCGCGAGGATCGACAGGCACGCGCCTGCAACGAGAATCGGGCCTGACACACTTAGGACTGCCACCAGCATCATCTCCAGGATAATCATCGTCTTTGTCCTGTGGGGCTTAGCCTCGGTCCGCGAATGACATGACTTGCACGGCGAGCGCACGCTGCTCCCAGTACATTCGATGCAAGCGGTTTTGCATGCCCATGAGCAGCATCCCACTCGCACCGGCGATTTCGAGCAACACACCCGGGCTTGCGCCGTCGTCGTCGATGCGAGTCATTGCGCTGATTTCGATCCGCGTGTACTTGCGCACGAACGCGCGAACGTCTTCGTCGCTCTTATGCGGCGGAAGATTGTTGATCCACAGTTTCATGTCCTTTCTCCAGCTTCTCGAGCGTATGCCCGGCGATCATCAGTTCTTCGTTGGTTGGAATCACCCATGCCGCGACGGCGCTATCAGCCCTGCTGATCCGCGGGCCGTGGCGCGCGTTCGCAGCAGGATCGAGCGATACGCCTAGCCATGCCGCGGCGCGGCAGACTCGCTCGCGCACCGGCGGCGCGTGCTCGCCGATCCCGGCGGTGAACACGATCGCGTCGAGCCCGCCGAGCGCCGCCGCCAGCGAGCCGAGCTCGCGCGAGACGCGATAGCAAAACAAGTCGACCGCGTGGGCCGCCGCGGGATCGCTGCTTTCGAGCAGCGTGCGCATGTCGCTGGCGATGCCCGATACGCCCAGCAATCCCGAGCGGTGGTAGAGCAGTTTCTCGATCGCGCGGGCATCCATCTTCAACTGGTCCATTAGCCACAACAGCACGCCGGGGTCGAGTGCGCCCGAGCGCGTACCCATCGGCAGGCCGTCCACCGGCGTAAATCCCATCGTGGTCGCGATGCTCTTGCCGCCGGCGAGCGCGGCCATGCTTGCGCCATTGCCGAGGTGCAGCACGACCGTCTTGCCGCGCGCCGCGCGCTCGTCATAGTGTGGCAACGCCGACGCGATGTATTCGTAGGACAGGCCGTGAAAACCGTAGCGCCGCACGCCTTGTTGCGTGATCTCGCGGGGCAGCGCGAACTGCGCCGCAATCTCCGGCTGCTGATGGTGGAACGCGGTATCGAAGCACGCGACCTGCGGCAAATGGGGAAATCGCCCGGCAAGCGCCTTGAGCGCGGAAAGATGGTGCGGCTGGTGCAGCGGCGCGAGCGGTACGAGCGCTTCGAGGTTGGCGATCACGTCGTCGTCGACGCGCACCGCACTCGCGTAGCGGGTGCCGCCGTGCACGAACCGATGGCCGGCGCCGATCGCCCGGTAGCCGGTCGAGTGGCTGTGCAGCCAGTCGAACAGGAATGCGACCGCGCCATCATGGCCGATCGGGTCGGCTTCCGGCCAGCGCTGCTCGGCGAGTACTTCGCCGCTCGCATGGCGGATCCGCAGGCGCGGTGCGGTGTAGATTTCCTCGAAATTGCCGTTGCAAACCAGCCCGAGCGCAGAGCCGGACACGCCGAAGATCGAGAACTTGACGCTCGACGACCCCGCGTTGATCACTACGATGACGTCCATGGCCGGCCCCTTAGCTGACGATGGCCCGCGACGGCTCGTGCCGCGCGAGCGCCACCAGTGCAGCGACCGCGCACGACGCGAGCCGCGCGACCACAGAATCCGCGCGGCTCGTGAGAATGATCGGCACGCGCGCGCCGAGTACGATGCCGGCCGCGTCCGCGCCCGCTAGGAACGACAAGCTCTTCGCGAGCATGTTGCCCGCTTCGAGGTCCGGCACGACGAGGACGTTTGCGCGTCCGGCGACGGGCGATGCGATGTGCTTGATCTGGGCAGCCTCGACGCTGATCGCGTTATCGAGCGCAAGCGGGCCGTCGAGAATCGCGCCCGTGATCTGCCCGCGGTCGGCCATCTTGCATAGCGCCGCGGCTTCGATCGTCGATGGCACTTTTACGTTGACCGTTTCCATCGCCGAAAGGATCGCAACCCGCGCTTCGGGAAAGCCGAGCGCGTGAGCAAGGTCGATCGCGTTTTGCGCGATATGCATCTTGTCTTCGAGCGTCGGGGCGATGTTCACGGCGGCGTCGGTAATGATCAACGGATCGTCGTGCCCGGGTACGTCCATCACGAAGCAGTGGCTGATTCGGCGTTCCGTGCGCAGACCGGTTTCGCGAGCGACGACTGCCGACATGAGTTCGTCGGTATGAAGCGAGCCCTTCATCAGCGCCTGCGCTTTGCCTGCGCGCACCAGCGCCACTGCGGCCTCGGCGGCCGCATGGCTATGCGGCACGTCGATGACCGGCAGGCCCGCTACATCGAAACCGTGCTCGGCGGCGACCGCGGCGATCTTCACGGCGGGGCCGACCAGTGTCGGCGCGATGAGGCCGAGCTTTGCTGCATCGGTAACCGCGCCGAGCGAGCTTTGATCGCATGGGTGCGCGACGGCGGTCGGCGTCGGAGGCAGCGCCGCTGCCCTCGATACGAGGCGTTCGTACTTCTCCCTTTTACGTTCCACAGTGTGCTCCTTCATCAAGTTGCTTCAAGAGGCCGTGCGCGCCGCAGCGCCCGTCTCGCGCAAAAACCACGTAAGGACGAGGGAGAGGACGATCGCCCCGACCCAGATCAGATCCGCGTGCTGGTACGTGTGCAGGGTCAGCGGCTTGCCGCCGGACAGGCGCATCAGCGCGAGGCCGAATGCCGGCGCAAGGAGCGCGCTGAGGCTGAAGACGAGGAAGTTCATGGCGCCCGCGGCGCTGCCCTTCACGTTCTCCGGATTGACTTCCTTGATCATCGAGTAGGGGATCATGGCCGCGCCGGAGCCGATGCCGAATGCGAGACCGCCGAGATAAGGCGGCACGAGCCCAGGCAGGTAGACGATCGCGATAAGGGAAGCCAGCATCAGCAGCATGCCGGCCACGAGTACGGGCTTGCGACGTCCGATCCGGTCGGCGACATAGCCGAGCAGTGGTGCGCCGA
>Ga0131853_10012231_pt1 | contig 15717 bp, 8 predicted proteins | sample TergutLab28metaG_FD_92764 | JGI IMG/M metagenome (GOLD analysis project Ga0131853, IMG submission 92764) | Labiotermes labralis P1 segment gut microbial communities from Petit-Saut dam, French Guiana - Lab288 P1 (version 2) (version 2) | ecosystem: Host-associated > Arthropoda: Insects >...
AGATAACCTCGTATACAGTCGATCTTAGTAACTTTAGTCCTACATTATTTTATGCTCCCTGAGGATGATCCCATAGAGGGATTGAAACATGTAAGAGATATTTTAAATCCATTTTAATCCAATTATGTGGTTTTAAATGGTTTGACAAGTATGTGCAATTAGTTGGTTTTAATAAATATGGTTATATCATTGCACGGTAATAAAATGAAAATATGAAGTATTTACTCATGCATGAGCTATCAGCCATGTCGTAGCTGAGTCATGTCCAACATTTGAGACCAGCTGTTTCACTGTTGCCATGCTGAATGTGGTGACACTAATTTAGTGACAAGCAGAATGGAGCAAAACATGAATGACAGCTTAACACAGTTCCATATCACTGGACCAGCAGACCATTAACAAAGGACAGTTAAGACACACAAAATATACACACACACACATACACGTGCGCACGCACACATATGCACACACACACACGTGCACATGCACACATGCGCGCACACACACACATGTGCGCATGCACACATATGCACACACACACACACGTGCGCACACACACATATGCACACACACATGTATATATATATATCAGCAACTGGTGGTTCTTTGCCACATTCGCCCTGAAGATGGAGACATGGCACATCTCTGAAGCAGCTGATAGCCAAAGAATGGTGTTAAGAACATGGTGCCCTGTATTGCATACCAGTTTATATTATTGACTCCAGTACTTGAATTTGTCTTACAGCAACTAGGATGTTGCCAGATCTGCGACTTTCTAGATTTGTTTGATCGTTAGATTTGCTTATAATTCTCATCAAGTATTGTTAACTGAATTTTAGTAGTGGGTGTTGCCAGTCTTCTTGAGCATTTCATATCTTTACTGTACCCATTTTGTGGTCATTAATGCATTCAAATGAATTTCTTGTGTACATTTGTAATTTTCTTCCATCTGTAATTTTTCAGAATGTGCAGGAATATTTCCATTGTGTAAAAATATCAGTTTTAGAATTGGAAGATTGAAATGTGGGAAAGAGTTGAGTTCATTTTGTTTTTACTGTGCAGTAGCAAGTATATACTTTATTATGATTACATATATGGGTGCAATTGCCTTATTCATATATTTCTCTGTACTGTACTTTTATAGCAAGAATTTGATCTGTTGGCCAGAAAGAGCAGATCTTAATGCCTGTGTGATACTGCAGTGTGTGTCATGTACATGAACTTATTGCACTACTTATGAAATTGTTAATTCACATTTGTCATTGAAAGTACTTTAGGTAGTCTGTTGTGTATACATTAAGGTGTTAAAGTAATGTGTTTGTGTTCAGTACATTAGTGCACAGTTCCTGTATTCTGGTTAGTTAAAACAGGTATGATGAAGGAGTTGTAGTTGCAGTGTCATTTTGTTATATAGTTTATACATTGTTTTCTGCAGACATGATGTATTATAGTTGATGATAAATATATCAATACAGAATTGCAAATGTACTTTAAATCTATTGATGAACATGTATTGGAATTTTAATATTCTGTGGTTACTTACAGGTACAGCTGCCAACCTCCGGAAAGAAGTCATTCGAAACAAGATCCGTGCCATTGGCAAGATGGCTCGTGTCTTCTCTGTGTTGAGGTAAGAATTTGAAAACAGTTCCTTTGGTACATTCTGTATCAGGTCTGTGTCCGTGGAAGTTGATGGTTTGTTGTATGTAGTAGTTATGAACTGGACTGGAAGCATTATCTGCAGCAGAATACATATGTTTTCCATTTTCTTTCTTATTTGCATGTCTCATTGACATTGATGGTCAATTATTGCAGGTTTACACCAATTATTAGATTGCAAAGTAGGAAATTATCAATGTTCCACAACTTAATATGAAATACAAGTTGTATTTTAACATCAAGAATAAATATTAAGTTTTTTGTCTGTTTCTAACATATATCCCATCCTTCCATGGTGAATGATGTGGAGGGTCAACTTTTTGGACCTAGGGGCAGACTGACTTCTGTTGGAGGTAATTTTTCTTCTGGAATGTGAGGCAGAAGAATGGATACCTTGCTCACACTGGCGTGAAAATCAGAACTCACAAACAGTTGTTTGTTTCCTTTCAGAGAAGAGAGTGAGAGTGTCCTGCAGTTGAAGGGCTTAACACCAACGGGCTCCTTGCCTCTTGGTGCACTGTCTGGTGGAAAGACATCTCTCAAAAATGGTAAGTTACTGGTCCTGTGGAAAGCCTGAAATGCAGGTAATAGATTACTCCCAAAATGATGTTAAAGAAATAAAATGTGAAGAGTTTAACATGGGTTTGTCTCGTTCAGGATAGGAACTAATGGTAATGGTAAAGACTGTTGAGGCGTACATTCTTCTGAGATGTGCCTCCACATTGCTGAGTAATTAGTGCCTGACATTTTGAGACAACCCAGTGTTCCATGTTCAAGAATTTAAATTCTTCTTGAACATTCTGACCCCTGAAGATAAGACCACAATTCTGTCTCAAAATTTCGGGCATTAATTATCCAGCAATGCAGCACCACATCCCAGAAAAATGGAGACAGCAGCTGTAGTGTTACAGATGTCTGAGAACTTGAATGGTAGTTTTCTGGTATGTAAAACATAATTTTTCCCTCTGAAAAATTCCCTGTAAAGGTATTATTATTATTATTATTATCATCATTAAAGTATTATGGAATGTGATGCCATGTGGATAGGTAAATTGTTACTGACATTTCAGAGAAGCTTACTGCCTCCAAGACTACCGGCACACTGGATTTGCTAAGAGGCGGCTCCTGTGAAATGTTGGTAATGTTAACTGTGTCAACAAAGAGTCACATCTCAGAAGACTTGAACACTGGTGTGAGAACTCGTATTCTTTATATTTTACGCCAAAGGTTTCTGATATGGGTACTGTGAACTCATGAAGGGTGTGTTAGAAAGGCCATTGTTTTGTATATATTTCTGTTTACCCTGAGGAAGGATGTTGCATGCATAAGATAGAGCAAAAGGTAAGGAATTGTTTGTGCTGAGTAACCTTTAACTGCCCAAACAGTACTCCATACAGTAGATTTTTCACTTTGTGAATACTGCAAGGTACAGTAAACATTCTTTGCATCTACAGCTCTGCAAGGTTTTTCGCCAAACCACAAAATTACATCATTTGCTGAGGCAAAGGGACTGGATGCCATCAATGAGAGGATGCCCCCGAGAAAAGATGCTCCACCAACTCCAGGTGGGGATGACAAGAAGTCAGTGGTACCTCCATCACAACAGGGCAATCAGAACAGTAATTCCCATACTAACACCAATGCTCACTCATGAGCGGTCCTCAAGTACCATGTCACACAATGCACCTTGAGGTAAGCTTCTTGGGCCATAATTGTTAACATCTGCATTTTGATTTCTAAATTGTTTGTAATTCTATGCTTTTCATGCTTTTCAGCATTGTGTCTTTGTAACTAATTTTCCATAAGATTTCTGTCACATTTCTGTTATTTCATTTCTGTTTAAGAAGGTTAATAGTTTGATTGAAATGTTATATGGGATCTTCCATTAAAGTTTTCACATACATTTTTAATATAATATGTAAAACAAAGAACACCATTTTGAGGACTGTCCGCACATGTGTAGCGCAGTAGAGGCTGCGATGTAAACTTGTGATAGCATAACTAGGCGTTGAAGATGGTGCATGTATAGTTGTTAAAATGTATAATGTCAAAAGAATGTATGATGCATAGTAGATTAAGGCATTCTTGATTTCAAACTTTTGCCATGTTCTGAATGTCATATGCTTTCTTCTGGTTAATTCCCCGGTGTCGGAATTTTATATGCCGACGTTTTGGAATGCTCTGTCCCACCTTCATAGGCAGGTAGGTATGAAGTATGACTAGATTTGAGAAAAGTTGGGGTGTTTACGTGGGAAAAGGTTTGGCTCGAAAATAGCCTGAGCTCAAACCTAGTTGTTCTTCATACCTACCTGCCTATGAAGATGGAACAGACAGAGTGTTCCGACACATCGACATATAAAATGCCGACGCCGGAGAATTACCCAGAAGAAATGATACAACAGTAGATTAAGACATTTGGTACTCTCATTGAAGTTTTTTTATGGCAGTTGTGATTTCGTGTGTTTGCAGGTTTGAAGCAGGGGCTGAATGCTTTATGTTGTGCAGTGATGGTGGCAACAATGAATGGGTGCATTGTGTATCATCAGCACCATCCATTTCACTACTTTCCTGTGTCTACATTACTTGTGTTGGTAGGTCACCACCTATCATCATCATTACCATCACACATACAACATTGCTAGTGTTCTACCACAAGATAGCTTCGATAGCCATTGCCTGCATCATGATGGCAAAGCTGCAGCGGGCTGCAGTACAAACTTGGCAATGGGAACATTCTTGTTATCGTTACTCGGTATTACAGTGCTGGCAACCCTTCCCCTGTCCCAAGTGTCATCTCCACAAGGCACTGTAAAAGGTTGTTTCAGGATGTGTGAAAGGGAGTGTGAAAGGAGAGAAGGTAGCAAGGGGCCCTTCGCAGGAATGTGTATCCTACCATTTTGAGTCAAGTGTAATTTAAGTTTTTAATGTGGTTAATGATTTGGATAGTACAGAATCCTTACTAGTCATAATATTTTCAGGATAATCATATTTTTGATTCAGTTTTATAGGTTCTTTTTGAATGATGTTCATTGTCCTAATATAATTTATGTGGAAATGTATTTTAATTCATCATGCAGAATTTTATGTTATAAGGTATGCCTAATAGTTTAGTGGCCTATATATACGTGTGTCTTTAGAAAATGCGTTCAAATTTCCTTTGCAAATGATCAGTATAAGCAAGACTCTAAAAATCTATGTGTTGATGATAAGGGAGTAGAAAAAGTATTTTGTCTTCATTTGAACTGAGCACTATGGATTGAAGTTTTTGATACACTCTTCACAGCCATTATAATGATCCCCCCCCCGCCCACACACACACACACACACAAGAAAGTTTCTCAAGGGAATTTATTTGAAGATAACTTTTAAAATGCATAGTGTCACCCAAATCTGGTGCTGAGGTTAACGTGTGGAACTTTGTTTCCACTCCTCTGTACATTTTCATGCCAAGGTGCTTAATTGAGCACAGGCATAACCAACTTTCTAGTGTACTTTACCAGTTTGATGTTGTTATTGTCATCACAAGGGAAGTATGAGAAATGGTAAGCCATATCCTGATGAATGGCCCCTTGAATTGTTGGTGTGTGCTTTTGGATAGGGAGGACATGATGATGTAAAGGGAAGTGCTTCTCATGACAGCATTGTAAATGAACTGACTTGTCTTGTGTCCTTCAGAGCATTTTGTGAGTGACTCCTGTTTATTTATGTTTCAGTTAATTTACTTAACAGAAATTAGGACTTAAATGTACGCTTCACTTAAAGCAATATAATTGCTTCTCGTATGTTCTCTCTATCCGAAGTCATGCGGGTATTGTTTATACATAGTCAATTAGATCCAAAGAAAATGGAGAAAGGTAGATATGGCGACAATCCATAGTTACTGTATTTATTTACATCAAATATCAGAATGTTTTAAATCAGGAAGATGTAAGATTTGAGGTTCTCACAGCAGTGTTACTGAAGATTTAAGTGTTCTGTGCTGTGACTTGTCTGCTGGTAAATAGTTACCGACATTTCAGAAGGTTATAGTATCTTCATCTGCAGGGTCGAGCAGTCTTCTTGGACTGCTCGACCCTAAAGATGAAGGCCCTACGGTCATATTAAATGTAAGGAATTGTTTACCAACTGACATGTTATAAAAATCTGGAAGACTTGAATCGTCAGGAACACGTATTTAGGACCGAAAAAGAAATGGATATGGGGTTAAAGAAAAATGATTTATGGAGTATCAGGAAGTGCAGGGATTAGGTTCAAGGTATGTGGAATTGTTGATTTGGATATTAAATATGGATATAGGAATGCCATCTGCAGCTTGCAGCCTCATCAGTTTCGATTACTATGTTTCCATTGCCTTAAAACACAAAAAATCTGAATATTCAAACAGAAAGGAAATGACAAAAGTAATAAAAATACAAATTTAAAATGTGTAAAAAAGGGTTGTACTATTAAATACATTATAATTTTTGTGTGTTTTTTCTTGCTAAAGAAAAATGAAATGAAAATGATATCTCTCTTTGCTACCAAGTTGTACTTATTCATTTTCTTGTACAAACATGTTACATACATAATTAATACTACAGAGGTTAGAGTGTGTAAGACTCATTCTAAGGGATCCTTGTATGTGGAGTTTTAAAAGAGATATAATTGTACTATATGAATACTATATTATGTCCCTCGGAAAAAAATGTTGGTGCAGCAAACGGAGTGGTGTTTATAAAGAATGATAGGTGAATACTATGATTACCTTCCAGCTTTGATAAAAAAAGAGTTTTATACATTTGTTTAATTTAGTCTCATTAACTGTCACCATGTTTTCTTACCATCTTCATCTTCAGTGAATACTGATATTTTCTTAATGACTGTTACAACAACAAAGGAACTTATGTTTTTATATCCATGTATGTTATTGTCTGTGTATATATATATTATATATATTTTTATTTAAATAGACCTTTGTTTTGACTCTGTAGATGTCTTGTTAGGAAAATGAAGTTTTTTTAAAGAAAAATCTAGTTGATTATAAAATTTGTATCATGGTTTTTCAGTGTGAACTAGGAGGAGAGTGAGACTGATGGACTGAATGTGTGAATGTATGTATGCGTGTCGGTGAGGTTGGTGTTAAATGGTTATGGGAGTTTTGTGAAGACCTAATGCAGTCATAGAACTGAATACGAAGTCAGTGTTTTCATAGAAAGACTTGTTCTATAGATGCAGATCATACCGAGGGACGTGGTCTTTGTACAGTAAGCAAATCATGAACGTCATTATAATGTTTTTTCATTCAACTGTAGTGTGTTAGAAACTTGCTTCCTGTCCAGTCATATGCCAGTGTCTGTTTTTCTTGATGAGAGTATACTTTGAGAGAAAAAAAATGCTATTTCCCATCAAAGCAAAGAAAGCTACATCTTTTTTCAGAAATAATGTCGTATATCTGCCATGTACATCGGGGAGAGAGAATAAGAATTTTCCTCGAAGCCTTTTGAAATGCATATTTGCTATAATGATCGGATTGTATATGTCTCCTGTTTCAGTCGTTGCTTGGGGTGTAAACTAATGCATCACCACTTCAGACCTTTTCCCCAAAGTTTCATCATACAGATGGGACTCTTGCCTTTTCTATTACATAGTCTGTAAGGAAGTAATCTATATACTGTTCATGGTGTCTTGGAAAGTTTTGCAGTGAATATCTTGTTTTGATGTGTTTTTCCATTATTTTCCGTGAATTTGCCTTGTCCTCGGGCGTAAGCACAGAGGATTACAAATGAAGGAACTTGTAAAGGCTGATATAACAGACTGGTAAATGTGAATGTTAATGATAAATTGGTGGAGAGGAGGATGCCATAGTATCCTCCTTCAAGGCTCCTTCCAAATGGATGTGGCGGTAGAAGTGTGCATTACTTCAGTTGTTCCTGGATTTATTGTTACTGCAAGTTTCCCCCTCTAAGTAATGTCATTGTGCATAAATCCTCCCTTCTTGTGTGTAACATTACGTAATTGTACAGTATTCACAGGTGGGACTGTTCTTTTATATTTCTTTTTTGCGAAGTGTGATCATCTTGCCAATGTTGTTGATTAAATAAATGTTATTGCTATATCTCGTAAAGACAAAAGAAGACAAAACAGAATTACTACTACTACTACTACTACTACTACTACTGCTGCTGCTGCTACTACCACCACTACTACTACTACTGCTACTACCACTACTACTACTACTACTACTACTACTATTACTACTACTACTACTGCTACTACTACTATGACTCCTACTACTACTACTACTGCTGCTGCTGCTGCTGCTGCTGTTATCAGTGGTTTTTGATGACCTTCCTCACTATTCTTAAATCAAGTGTAACATGACACTTTAAAGAAATGGTAATACACTATTGTCATTTGGGAGAAATAATGATCTGAATAAAAGAATATTCAGACCAATTTCTATATTTGTTATTTATGCTGTTTCTCAGGACTGCTTAAACTGATCTTAATATGAATGCCTTTTATTAAAATTTGCATGATATCAGTGGAATGCTACAGAGTTGCCAACAGAACATGCTGAACTGGCTTACCACAGACAGCTGAAATTAAAACATTATATTTGTATATATATGTATGTACTTGTGTGTGTGTGTGTGCGCACATATTACTAGATCCATGTATCGGTTAATACCAACTGAAATATAGCTATAGTATCCTGATCATTAACCCTTGCAGGATGGTTAAATGGATGTACTCAGGCATTTGCTGGCCAAGGTCAAGAAATACATTGTCATTTTTGTGCATAGTATAGGGTTCCCATATTATTTTTAAGGAACCCAGGACATTTTGAGAAATCTCTACAAAAAATGTGGGACATATGGGAAGAGGAGGAACACATTTTATGGATCAGATTTCCCACAGACAAGCTGCCGCTCATTCATACGCAAGTGCTTTAAGTTAACTACGCAATACGCTTTTGTAATTGTACATTCATTATACTTTAATCGACACTAAACAAATCCAAAAATGAAGTTGTGTATTTACAAAGCAATATTAAATGATATTAGGAAGGCAGACTGTATAGCACACACAATCAGTGGCACGTTGTCCGTGGAAGATTCACATAGTTTTTTGTGTATCACCACTTAACATGCTACAGTTTCACAACATTGCCGACATCACCAAGCGGTCGCCTGATCGATTTCCACCAACATGAAAGACAACAAACACTGAATGTACTAACCATCGGTTCAGGAGACATAGAAATTGCGTTATTGCAGTGATGTGAATGACAAATGTACAGAATCAAAAAGTGGGACATTTGAGCATCCTGAATAACGTGCTGGGGCTTCTTTGTAAAAAATGGGACATTCTTGGGAAGAATGGGACAAATGGGAACCCTAGCCTAGTAACGTGTACTGGAAGGAGAGAAAAAACTGCGTTACATATTTCACAGTTTGTGTTTTTTAGATTACCCAAATCTTTAAAAAGCCTACAGATGTGAAATATGTGAAGTAAAAATGTAATGCTATGGAGTATAGCTTTATACATGTTTTTAAGGTGTAGAGAACAAATAATGTACCAGTGCAGCACCTAGCCAGCAGTTTGTACAGTCACAATGTACATTACGAGTTTTACACACGTAAAGTAGCATATATGTGACACGTGGCACAGAGATATTTAAAAAAAAAAACATCTTGTAACAGACACTGATCTAGTACATCAAGCAGCCATGAACATCACTTATCATACAACATATATATGTATGACCTGTTCTAAATATAGTTGCATACAGAAGTGACTCGCTTCAGGATTTGACACCAGAGCTGGTCATTTGCCTTCCGTCATGAGGTTGAGAACATTTGGAGCTTTGAGGGATTCTGATGACGGTATATGAGAGTAGGTTTGACCAGTGCTTTGGCCATTACCTGTCATCTCAGGCTGATTGCATTACAACATTCCAAAAACTATTCCTGTTTCTTGTCTACAGGCAGGAATGAAGGAGAGGGAATTTAATCACATGAAATAAAGTGAAATGTCAACTTGATGCAACTAGGTAATTTTATTGATGTATTCTTAGCTTGACATGTTTCAGGTACATACTCTCGTCGTCAGGAGCATTAGATGTTGAGTTACAGCATATGGTTTTCTGCACCTAGTTTGTGGATGGGTGGTGGTCTTGAGAGCTGCTGTGTACGGTGCAGATGGTGTCGTGTGAGTCGCACAGCACCTTCTGCACCGTACACAGCAGCTCTCAAGACCACCACCCATCCACAAACTAGGTGCAGAAAACCATATGCTGCAACTCAACATCTAATGCTCCTGACGACGAGAGTATGTACCTGAAACATGTCGAGCTAAGAATACATCAATAAAATTACCTAGTTGCATCAAGTTGGCATTTCACTTTATTTCATGAGGAAGATGCATGGTCAACCCTCAAGTTAATCACATGAGCCCATTACAAAAAACAGCCTGATGCTGAGAGGTAGAGACAAGCTCTTTCTAACAGGCCCACCAGACCAGAATTCTGCTCCCCCCCATTTCCATCTGAAGATGAAAACAAACCCATTTTTCTTTAATGTTTTAAATTATGTGTTAAATAAAATGAACATGGAATGTGTGCAGGATGATGTGCATACTTGCCCATCTACTACCATAATGGTTGATTCCATTTCACATACATAAATGCTTTACATAACAGATCTAACAAGCCAACATGAAACTAAACAATTTAGCGCTTTATGTAACTCAGTAATTTATCTGTGATTTCAGGCTTCCGCCACTAGGTAGCTGAGAACTGCACTGTTGTGGGTTATTGCACAGTGAGTAGTGGTAATTTCAAGAAGAGCGCAGTTCAGTTCTCAGTAACTTATCGTTTCTTAAGTAGCAAATGAGTGTTAGCAGAAACATCACAGTTTTTTTGCATTTCAAATCCAATAATAAGTATGAAGAGAAATATCTCATAATTTATTGAGTATATTTCTAAATCTGATTAATATAAATTGCATTGTCTGTCCCTGCATTGCAGTTGGTATTCTGGGGAAAACGAATAATAATAACAACAACAACAACAACAGAAGAGTGTCAGTAGAGGAAGTACAAGTCAGGCAGTGTATGTATATTGTAACGTTGAGGCACCTTCACGTAACCATTATTACCTTGGGAAAAGAATTAATGGTACATATTCCAAGTGTGTGTCTGGAGCCATAAGTTATCCACCTTGTAAAGTGAATGCACTGTATCATATTGTCATCTGTGGCTTGTCTTATTTTTCCACATTTTCTCATAAATGGCATGATGATTTCCTTTTGTTGAAAAATTTCTCATTCTAAGAAGAATTGAGCAAGATACAATCATAAATGTTCATAGTCTTAATGTAAGGTATCTGTTATTCATGTCATATTGTAATGAAACTTGGATTTTCAGTATAGATTTTCTAAAAATACTCAGAAATCAAATTTTATGAAATTTCATCCAGTGGGAATTGAGTTGGTCCATGTGGATAGACAGGCAGATGTGACTAAGCTAGCAGTCACTTTTCACAATTTTGCATATGTGCCGAGAAACTTCAAAAGAAGTTGTTGGCTTTACCGTTACATATATGGGTCCATTGCATTGTGCAGTTCCTTTCAGACTTGCAGAAGGGGGAGACACATTGCTTGGAGACATCCCAAGCTAGTTCCATTGCTAGGACATATGGGGAACCTACACATGCAATAGTGATTGTGTGGCGGATCATAGATAGAGACCAGCTCTGTCTATGAGGCCCACTATATTAGGTGTTTCCCCTCCCATCCAGACCCATGTTTTTGAAGCAATGTGATACCAGAAGCCCAAGATGATGGACAGTGTCCAAAATGCCCATCGATCTGGTTGAACTATACCATTATCATACTTGTTTTAGTTGACATTGTATTTAGTTTTTGTGGTAACTGAACTTCCCTGATTTAGTGTAAATGAATAGTGTTACTGAACTTTCGTTGCACATCACTGTTGCTGCCTAATTTGTAAAGGGTGTGAACACATAAAATATCATTGTCCAATTTTATTCATATTTGTGCGTACATAAATATTGGCAGTTTGCTGCATTGCTGCACCAAATTGGTCTTTTTATGACAAAGAGCAAGCATTACAGTAATCTTCATGACATGCTGTTATTGATGAATTCAGAACCTTCAGGTGTCCTATTCCTAACACACCCTGCAGAACGTGGATGACACTTGCCACTCTCATGCCATAGCATACCTGTAGGCAGTCACTAACCGTCATTAAAATTCAGGCACTAACAACTGGCAAAAAAAAACGTGGATGAAATGAAATAGTGTAAAACTAGTGCAGGTTTGTGGTGTAAGACTGGCTTCTAATTAACATTTAAAGAGCTTGGAAGGTGAAGATTCATATCTTGGGTGGGGCACACTATACAGGGCAAATATTTGCAGGCATGTCAAAGGATCACGGTGCTCTCATCATCAGGGTCAAGCAGTCCAAGAAGAACAACTGAGCCTGCAGATGAAGCATTATGATCCTTTGAAGTGTGGGTTACTCTTTACAAATTGACATGGCCTGACATTCCAGAAGACTTGACCATCAGTATCACCACTGCAAGAACCACAGACCCTGCAGACTGTAAGATGTTAACAGGTAGACAGATCTTCATGTGCTCAGAATTCATTTAGGTGTTTGGAAGTTGCTGTTCTCTTTAGTTGTGCAGTTTGATTAGTCATGACAACTATTAGACATAAAACATTTTGCTTTTTTTTTTCTCTTAGCCACTCTTTTGTTGGTCTGGCAATATTCTGTTGCTTGTGTTTCTGCTTTTTCCAGTACATTTCTGTATTCTCTGTGTTCATGCACCATGTTGATATGGATAATCTGAGGTTTTGTACAAGCTGCTTGGATTGTTTTCTACTTCGATAGCAGTATCAGCTGTACCATTTTTGTTGATACTACACTTGAGTTGTGTGCACTGTAAAAATTGAAATGTTCCTTTTATTATTACAAGTCTCATTTTACCCTACTTGCCATCTTGTTGATGTCATAAGCATTCTTGTACATGACATTTGTCATGAAAGTTCCATTTAGTTATTCTTAAATAAAGGTTTATCAGAATAAGCATGAGTTCACACAGTTGCAAAGCTTGGGGTTTCTGTTGAGAAGAAGAGGTGCGGGATTTGTATATTTTGCAGCAGTTGTACAGTAAGGCTTTCCTGATCAGTCAGCGACAGGAAGGTGATATTACTGAATGTGTTGGAGATGGTGTCATGTCTGCATCATCGGGGTTGATGTGTTGAGTGACACATCTGTCATTTGTGTTTATTTGCATAATTGCTGTCACAGCCAACCCACTGTCCACATTGAAGGAGCAACTGTGTATGTAAATATGACAGCAGTGTTGTTCAGCATGATGGAGGCAGACAGTCTCAGAAATATTAGATACCATCTATGTTATCCAGTGACAGTTCACCTGAACAGATTGCATGGTGTTGATTTTACTCTTATCTCGCAGTCTGTGGCTAAGTCCAGCATAACATGTTCTGTTTAGCTCTAAACATTCTTACTGTAAACCACAATATAAATATCACTGTTGTTGGTTGAATGATAATGTTGCCTGTCTTAATTGGACAGAAAGTAAAAAAAGGAATATTTTAAATTAAGCTTGTGTATGCTTCCTTGTACTTGTATGATGAAGCTGTCCATTTATTCACCCACATGACTTACTACATTTATTTTGGCCAGTTGCATAGGGTGATTGGATGCTTAAGCAGCTCTGACAGTTCCAAAATGTCATCTGTGTTTGTTGGCTAATATAAGTCCTTTCATTACATGGCATAATTGTCTTGTGTTGCTCAACGTGATTGACTGTAACATACCACCTCCATTTTATGTTGGGTTTAAATTTCAGGGCAGTCTCATTAATTTTCTGTTGTAACTTATAACCGCAAAGCTTGATTTTCATTGTAAATGATATGCTGAATTTGTCTGCCTGGAAGTGCAAAGTGTAGAATTTGTATAGGAATATATTGTGTTAGAATTGTAAGCTTTCTGATCACCCTATCAACCCTCGTATATGTGATGTGGTAACATGCATTTATGATGATAGAGGTGAAAGTACAGTCACTTCTTATGACCTGAGGAATAAGCAGCTGTTATTCTATCTTGTGTCCTCTGAACTCTTCAAGTAACTATTGCTGCAGCACTCATATTCCAGAATTGTGAGAAATCCCAGTTCCAGTTCCATACCGTGGGAGGAGTGTTGCTATAATTCCTGTGATTGAAGACTTCAAATTTCCTCACCTAGAACCATGCTCTGTTTATCCTCTGTCTCCCACATTAATTTTTGTGCATCACACTGAGACACGGTTTGCGTGTTGTACTTATTTTAAGGATGATAAAACTGTGTGTGTTTTTTTTTTTTAAAGGATTTGAAACTGAGAATATGTCAGTTCAAATCCATTCAGAACTCAGCCTGTACTTTCATTCTGTTGTTTAATTTTATTTACAGTAGTGAGTAGGTTATTACCCACTTCAGCAACATCTTGTGTACCTTGTGTCTCAGTTGAACCTGTCTCAGTGAGTGAAAAGGAAAAACTAGTCTTACTGTTATATATACATATATAAATATATATATGTCAGAACGTTTTGTACTATACACATTAAGTATAAACTACATGCATAATATATTAAAATATCTTCAAATTTACGTACACGTAATCTCATATGTTACATGAGTACATGTATGTAAATATGGCTAAGTAATTACTAATAATATGAATAAGAATAATGAAGTATATACTGTACATACCATAAAATTTCAGTGCCATTCCCCCCTCCCCCCTCAATATTTTCTCCCTACCCCAGAATACATGAATATTTGTTCATACCATTTATAACTTAGTCCCTAGCCCTCCCCTAGTTTGTTGTGAATGTTTGCATTGTTTCAACATAAAATTTCAGAAATTCTAAAATAAAGCCTATTATTTCCATGTGTAATGGTTTTATAAATTTCTTCATTTCTCCTCCCATCCTTAATGTTGCCAGTCCATTCTGTTTGGCACATATTGCATTACAGAATTTTAAATTTCAAAGTCATAATGTTTTATTTTCTACATTTCTTATTATTGACATCAATATCTACTTCTCTCTTGACTTTATGTCAATATTTATTTTTATTTGGCTGCATATTATAGGTGTGTGTATGTATAATAGTTCATGTGGTTAGACGTTTCTGACATCAAGGAACTGGATTCCATCAAAGGCCAACCCATGTGTGGATAGGAAAAATGGTATGTTTCTCTTACAGACCGTCTTTCCTCTGGCAGTCATCATTTCACTAATCCTTCATATTTATCACTTTCCTAAGGTATGTGATATACCAAACAAACCAGCACATGTTCACAGTCTTAATCCTTGGTTCCAGCATCTTTTCTGATAGAACACTGTACCACTCTCAAAAGTAAGAAACTTGCCTTTGTTATAACATTAGAATATTTACCACACAGGAAATCTTTTGTCATTGTGAAGTGTGTTATTTTTGCAGAGGTAACTGTGAAGGTCTTTGTGGCATGTAACTGCACGTAGTTGTATTGGCAGCAGTTCAGTTACTTTATGCCTCTTATCTGAGTTGATGTGAATGATCCTAGGGCTGTTCGTTCTACTGTCCTCGGCAGAAAGGGGAAAAGAATACCTGGATGTTTGAAATTTTGGCTGCAGTGTGGAGGGTCCTTAGGAATTGCAGAAAATATTTGTGGTATGGGAAGTGTGTAACTTAACTGATGTGCATTTTAACTTATTATTTAAGTGTTCATGTGATTCTAGACATGAACATTCTATTTAGCCACTTGTGTATAGTTGTGTATTAGATGTACATCATAACAATACAGTACCTGATTATAAGTAATGATGTAACTAGAGTAAATAGTGTAACATATCTCTCAGGATTAAGAAGGAGAAGGCACTCTCTTCATACTACACATTAAGCAGACAACCCCCCCCCCCCCCCCCCCCCACCGGCAACGTTTAAAAACCCACAAAAACAAAAAAAAAAATATACTATTTTACAATATATTTCCCTTTTTC
>Ga0131853_10012232_pt1 | contig 15716 bp, 15 predicted proteins | sample TergutLab28metaG_FD_92764 | JGI IMG/M metagenome (GOLD analysis project Ga0131853, IMG submission 92764) | Labiotermes labralis P1 segment gut microbial communities from Petit-Saut dam, French Guiana - Lab288 P1 (version 2) (version 2) | ecosystem: Host-associated > Arthropoda: Insects >...
CACACACACCCACACATACCACACACACACACACACACACCACACCCACACACACCCACACATACCACACACACACACACACACACACCACACACACCACACACACACACACCCACACATACCACACACACACCACACACGCACACACACACACACACACACACATACACACACACACGTATATATACTTGAGTCGTCAGAAAGGGGAAAATTTAAAACATTCTGCTTGTTTTTATGTCCCTTAGCTTCAGAAAGAACAATGAATATATTGTAGCCTTGTTACGTATACAATGGTGTAATTTGTGGCGGTCAGTTAGAGGCAACTTACTGGTTACATTCTACCTTTGCCTTACGCCCCAGTTGCTTTCCTGAAAATGCGAACCTAAATCAAAAAGGGATAAGTAAAAAATGGTAGTTCCTTCAGAAATAAGATAAATAATTCTGATGGTAATAGCTTACAGAAAATTAATTGAAGTAATTGAATTCAGCCAACCAAAGGGTTTTAAACTAAAAACGAGAGAGCGAAAAAGTGAGTGGTGTAAACTGGCAAGGGGCTTTAATGCAGTTAGTACGGTACGACGTCAAAGACCTGAAAAACTGAATGTACGAGTAGTTTCAACTCCCTAATCTCAACTGTACTCCCGTACATTGAGGGTAAGCGCAAACAGTAAGTATAGTCATCAGGAAGTGCAATACTAACGCAGAACAGTTCTTTAATGGGAAACAGAAGAATGTAAAGCTCTTGACCATATCCAGAATACGTAGAGCGAGAGTTGAGAAAGGAAAATTTTGTGAATTTAGAAGAGTTTGTTTACATAAAACCAGTTATTTGTCAGGAATTTTCATTTTAACAACAGTAAAATTTAAGGAATTAAAATTTAATATTGAAGTTGAGGAAATACACACTGCTACTGGAATTAAAAACACTGGAATAAAAAAAGGTTCAAAGATCTCTACTCCAATATCCAGAAATCGCTGTAATAGTCGTGGTTACCTCATGTGTTCGACAGAATAAAGATTAAATTTCACACCTTCAGTTGTTAACGAAATCTTCCTCCGTAGGACACAGGAATGACAGCAGCTACACTTTCATATACTAGCAGAAAAGGCAGTTGAATAAGCAAAGGAAAATCTTTCACAAATAAGTCTGTCCATGTTGAGAATGCCCACTGTTAACGCCACCTCTCAAACACTGAGGATAATTTGCATTTTTTTATTCCACGGGGCAACATCCCCTAGTGGGACAGGGCCTCATTATTGAGGCTTCACGATAACGCTCAGACACATAACATACGGTAGGACTCTTCTGGATGAGTGATCAGCTCGACACAGAGACCTCCACCTGACAACACACAACAACTATAAGAAACAGACATCCATGCTCCCGGTGGATTTCGAAACCGCAAAACTAGCAAGCCAGAGACCGCAGACCCGCACCTTAGACCGTGTGGCCACTGGGATCGGCCATCTGTAAATAGCATACACAATCAATCATAGCCAGTCCTTCATATCTCCCAAGGATGTTCATCGATATTCTTGGTCAGTCCAAGCGCAAGGACACAAAAGCGATTCTTTGACACCAGGAATCATATGACCACGCCCACCGAACCCTGTTACTTCCCCCCACGTGACTGTCACGTCCGTTAAAGCCTCGAAACATCGTTTGCGAACCACTAGGTATACGGTTCTTATATTACACACCGACTTTTCAGTGTGCTCTGCTGTCCTGCTCACAGGAGGCTACGAGCAACCGGACGGTTACGTCATCAAAAACTGTACGTAAAGTAGAATCGTTACAAATCTGAACAAGTTTCTAACGATAGTCTGCCACACATGGAATCGTTCAGTATTTGGCCTGTCTCTCCCTCCTTTTTAGGTGAGTTGGTATATTCGCGAAAAAGACCGATTATCTTCGTCATTTACGTCTGTACGTCCGCACGTATCAGCGTGACTCCCAATAGACAGATTTCAGTGAAACTTGATATTGGGAAACTTATGAATATCTCTCGAAAAATCCAAACGCAGTTAAAATCGAGCAAAAAAGTCGATATTTTACATGAAGACCGAAGTACGTTTTATTGTTGCCGACGATATTAAATAGCCATAAAATCGCTCTCTTCCATTGATATGGAACCAAGTTGTTAGTAGAGTTGAGGAGATACAAACACTTGACGAAGACGGCACAGTGTTACTTTTTACGTACTTTGTCTCACTGTCTCAGTATCGAGCTTCTGTCAACCTACGTCACTTCAGCTAGCATCCAATACGCGTATATTCTTAACATCTGGTACAATGAGCAGTAGAAACTAGCAACTCTTATCACAGTAACTGCCTAATTGGTTGTACACTCTATGAATAAGACATCACTACATTAAAATCATATACCATGAAAAGAAACCAAAAATCTAAGGCCCTGACCACAGTTACAGAATAACTTACATTATCCGGTCCGTTTATATTCCCACTAAACACTTCTGCCTCAAGACGAAGACGGATCTTCTCGTCCATGACTTTTTAGAAACGAAACTATGGACAAATATCAAAGAGTGAATGATTTCAAATGTTAAAAGCATATATAAACTGCTAAATTCAGGGACACTCCACTCCTCACTGAAGGCTTGCGGTTCTGAAGGGCAAACTACGGTATTAACTTATTGTACTCACACAAGCATGTGGTAGAGGATGGCTTTGAAACCTCGCGGACGCTCCAGGAAGTTGTATATGCGACTTTGCAGTCTCCTGTAACGCGCGTCCCTCCGATTCGCCCTGTAGTTGAGCGGTTTCCCGAGCAGACTCATCCGGGGCTGTTGCAACCGCCCGCCGTGTTTCGAGGACGATCGCCGGTCGTTGAGCGATAGGCTGTAACAGAACACAGTGTCACTTTTCGGTACGAGAGTTTTAGTGATAGGCGGCAACACAACACAACTGTCACCTCTCAGTACCGGAGTTTTAGCAATGGCTGTAAAAGAACACAAGAACACAAATGTTACTTATCGGTACGGGACTTTTAGCTGTAAGTTGCAACAGAACACAAATGTTACTTGTCGGTACCGCAGTATCATCACCTGTATTTTGGAGTCGCAGTTTCTGAGACTCGTGCTGACATTAAACACCAGTACGACAATCGTAAGGTACATACAATACGATGGTTTAGATTTTCGCGCCCTTATAGACGAGGATTCTGTTACTCCGGAATATGACTTTGTAGCATAGGATTCTCAGCTACTGACGTTTCAAGGTAATGTAATATTCACATATTCCAAGGTCAAAACGTCTTACGGAGCTTTAAACGTTTTAAGCGACCCAGAAAACGTTAGGATGATACGGGGAATCTCTTCTTACCGCCGCGAATAAAGCATCGATTCTCCTAGCGCGTGGCATAACTAATACACTGAGTAAATTCATAACGGAGAAAAGATCAACTAAAATTGGTGTTAGAAGGCACATTCCTGAATATATTTGTTGGTGACTGAACACATAAACTGCACGTGTAATGATGGTTTTCAAAGGTATTTGGGAAGTTAGTTTGTTCAAGCAAAAATAATGCCATTGCTTGAAAGACTCTTAGAGTTTCTGACCTAAAGTTGTATAGAAGGAAAATATACAATTGTTAAAATTTGTTTTTCAACCACTTAAAACAGTAAGCTCAAGACGGTGTAAGAAATAATAGGCGTGTGCTTATTTTCGTTTGATTGTGATGACACAAATAACAGTTTACGTGCCATTGAATTGTGGATATGGACAGTAAATGTACAGAACTTCCTTGAACATCCAACAATTCTGAAACGTTGTAACATTGTTGTGGCTTAAGACCGTGGCTTTATGTTTAACAACTCTCAGCCACTAAGATCCACACAATACCCCTCCCCGCCCCCCAAAATGAACCAAAATACGTCTCTATACTTACTCTCTCTTCGTATTTTTTTTTGTGTGTTTTTAATTAAATTCACTTCCTTTATCCAAGTGAGCTTCATAGAACAGGAATTTTCCAGTTCATTACACAGACTTTTACAACTTCTCATGTTTATGTATAAAACAATGCGTTTGCTTATGCATTAAACATAATTCATTAAAACTTGCACAAATATTTAAAATAAAATTTGGACGAATTCTACTAATTGTGTTCATTTTTTTAGTTCATTTAACCTTTTGGCGCCGGAATTATTTTTTTTTAATTTTAGCACACCCTGTATATAAAATGTGAATAATACAGGAACCAAATACGTTAGAATTTTGAAACAAACTGCAATTTGAAGAAAAAAAGAAAGGAGAGTAACACCATGTTTAAAATATTCGGTGCCTATATTTGTTGAATAAATATATAAAATGCAACTTTAGAGGTTAGCGGTGCGGTACGACCACTATAGTTGACGTTAGGCGTCTAAAGGTAAACGATGCTCTGTTTGGTTTAGTTTATGATGGGATGGTTATTCAATTATGAGGAAATACTGTGGAAATAAGTGATGGTGGCTTAATCTGAGGCACTGGTATGCTGTCTGTTTGATAGGCCTGAAGTAAAGTCAGTGTAGCAGAAAGCAATTTTTGTGCCGGAGGAGTTTCGAAACGTTTCCGGTTCATGACCTCCCCTTAGGGGGCTTCGCGGTCAAACTCACTGGACACACCACAACCGGTAGGACTCCTCCAAACGAGTGATCAGGCCGACGCAGATAGCTCTCTCTGACAATACACAACACTCACTATAGGGAGGTATCAGTGCTCCCATCGTGATCCGAACCCACAATCCCAGCAAGTGAGTGGCCGCAGAACCACGCCTTAGACCGCGCGGCCACTGGGATCGGCAACCGAAAACAATTAGGAAGCAGAAATATCACCAGACAGATTAGGCTTTTGTATTGTTCTCCACAACCACAGAATCTAAGAATTAAGATACACAGCATATACATACAGGCTTAAATCAGGCTGCACAAGGTGGCGCACCATACTTTGACAATAAAGAAATGTAAAAGCCATTTTTTACGCTTTTGTAAGCTTACACCGCTCCCATGGCAACAGGTTCGGCCGCTCCATGCTTGTCTTATTGCTGTACTTTCTGCTACAATGGGCCAGCGAATGCTTTGTAACGATCCAGTTTTATGTGCTGGATGTAAGAGATGCAAACTTTGTTTGTGACACTTAAAAAAAAAATTTATTTTGACATATAGGATTTTTATTGTTACGCAAATTATTGTTCTTGTCAGTGAACATGCAGCTCAGTGTAACAAGTTTTCTTTTATGGAAACCTGTGTAAGGATGAAATCCTACAAAAATATTGCAGAAAATTTAGAATTCGGTTCCCTACTGCTTTAGTTATCATATATCAACCGAGGAACAAACTAGATACAACAGCTACATCACAAAAGCAGCAGCTAAACGATCACCACGTGTTCTTTCAGAAGAATGACGAGTTGATATTGCGGTCCGGTCAGAAGCATGTCGACGAAAATATTTACGAGGCGTGTTCCAGGAAATCTACACGGGATTTTAGTCTAAAAAAATTCAAGAAGTGATACCACTTGGGAAATGTAAAATTATCGAAGTACATAACTGAACGTCTCCACAACTTCATTAACACTCAGTAACTTGATTTCACACTTTAGTACCCATTCGTCACAATTACGGGTAGCGATATGTTTAGGCCAAACAGGTGGAATTACACAAATTAACCAAATTGCAATTACATTAATACGTGTCACTAGAGTGAGCTTTCCACAGCAGGTTTCAGTGTTAAGATGTTGAAATTCAAAGAACAAAATTAAGTAAAGTATAAAAACTTCCACCAATTTTTTGTTTGGTGACGATAGTTTACGCTAAGGAAAATTTGATGTATAAGTGCAATTGAGTTTCGGATATGCAATGGTTTCAATATGTGTGTGTACTACATTATTTGTGTGTATACTACATTATTTGTGTGTGTACTACATTATTTGTGTGTGTGCTATATTATTTGTGTGTGTAACACACTATTTGTGGGTATACCATATTATTTTTGTGTACCACATTATTTGTGCGTGTACCACTTTATTTGTGTGCGTACTATACTATGTGTGTGTGTACCACATTATTTGTGTGTTTGTACTATATTATTTGAGCATATACTATATTATTTGTCCGTGTACTATTTTATTAATGCGCGTACCACATTATTTTTGTGTGAACCACAGTATTTGTGTGTGTACTAAATTATTTGTGTGTGTACCATATTATTTGTGTACCAAGATATTTGTGTATGTACCACAATATTTGTGTGTGTACCACATTATGTGTGTGTGTGTGTGTGTGTACCACATTACTTGTGTGTGAACTACATTATTTGTGCTTGTACTACACTATTTGCGTCTCTGCTACATTATTAGTGCGTTTACTATATTATTTGTGTGTGTACTACGTTATTTGTGTGTGTACTAATTTATTTGTGTGTGTGTACTACATTATTTGTGCTTGTACTACACTATTTGCGTCTCTGCTACATTATTAGTGCGTTTACTATATTATTTGTGTGTGTACTACGTTATTTGTGTGTGTACTAATTTATTTGTGTGTGTACTACATTATTTGTGCGTTTAATATATTATTTGTGTGTGTATTACTTTATTTGTGTGTCTACTACATTATTTGTGTGTGTACTACTTTATTTGTTTGTGTACTACTTTATTTGTGTTTGTACTATATTATTTTCGTGTGTACTACCTTATTTGTATGTGTAGTATATTATTAGTGTGTGTGTACTACATTATTTGTGCTTGTACTACACTATTTGCATTTCTACTACATTATTTATGCGTGCACTATATTTCTCGTGTGTGTACTATATTATTTGTTTTTGTACTACTTTATTTGTTTATATACTACATTTTTACTGCGTTTATTATATTATTTGTGTGTGTATTACATTATTTTTCCGTGTACTAAATTATTTGTGTGTGTACTACGTTAGTCATAACAACGCAGTTCAGATCTGGAAAAGAATTTCTGCTTAATATAAACAAATTCCCGTAACTCAACGAAGCAGACATTTACTGGAATAACCTAACTTTACATTATTTTATTCTTTAAAATTCATAATTTTAAAACTGTAAGTCTTATGCAAATGAATCTACGCGTAATATGTCAATATATTGTGGAAGATTATTATAACTGGAAATTCCTTATATTTTCGTACAGGCAGACTTGTCTTCCGATGACCGTTTCAATGGCAACATACCAACACACATACTCTGACGAAGTGATACAAATGTTACTGCTACCGACGTTGTGAAGACGGCCAGGTAAATTACTTTTATTAGCATCTTATAAAACAACACGATACCGAAAGTAAAATTCAATATGAAATTAGGTAGTAGCATAACCTTACACTAGATGTTAAAGAATTTGGTGATTGTGTGTGTGTGTGTGTGTGTGTGATTTAGATTTATTTGGTTAAGGGTTAACCCAGAACGGCATGTTATTTTGAACACGGGGATTAATGAAATTTACCTTCCTGCTGAAAGTACGGCGTCTAACTAGGGACATACGCACCGACGTTAAAGCGGTAAAGGTAAAGTGCACCGCTGTACAGGCACTGAGGCTCTGTACAGGCCGTCCAGCCCATAGGGATAGTAGAGGTATAGCTCTACTCTTTCTTGACCACGGCACTAGAAGAGAGTGAGGGGTCAGCGTCACGGCCCGGCCGCTCTTTACCCCCGGGAAAGAGCCGGTACCTATTGTACAGGAACTTAAGTGGGCCCTAGGGCCGGTCCGGACAGGTGCAGGAAATCTCGCCTCCCACTGGGATTCGATCCCCGGACGTCCAGGCCGTAGCGAGTCGGTATACCGACTGCACTACCCGAGACGTTAAAGAGGAACTTGTCTTATTCTTCAACGCAGAAAGATTATTTCCGTAATCAATAAACTTTTCACACACCACCTGTACAACTTCTTACAATATTGACCAGTTAAGACGGAATGTGACTCTTAAGCAAGCCTCTGTCAGTAGGTTACGATCTCTTGGACGCTCAATATACCACGCTGGCTACAGTGCACTAAATGTCAAACGTTACTGGAAGCCCTTCAAACTGGGTCAGTGGTATCAACGTTATTGATTCCATCCTCTGCCACCTGTTCATCTCACTTCGCTCTATGACATGGACTGAAGTTAATGTCGAGCGTCACCTGAAGTAGTCACGAATCAAACACACAAGTACTCTGTAATACGTGCAGATATTGTCGCTAGTATTTTCACTAGCCAAAATGAACGGCAATAGGCCTAATGAATAGAAGTCTAATTTTAAAGTATAAAGCTAATTTTATTACTTCAAAATACGAAATGTTATGGTGTTGCCAAGTTTCGCAGACTAATTCTGTTTCTTTCTTCAGTTTTGAGACGTGATCGCAGAATCTTTGTCATGTCTGTCTGTCCATACGCATGGAACAACTGGAAGGATTTTCACGAAATTTGATATTTCGGTATTTTCCAAAAAATCTGTCGAGAAACTTCAATTTTCATTAAAATCTGACAAGAATAATGGGTACTTTACATGAAGACCGATGTATATTTATGATAATACCTCGTTGAATCCTTCTTATAATGAGAAACGTTTAAGGTAAAACTTGTGGAGAAAACTATAGCAAGCATTTAATGTTCAGTAATTTTTTTTCCGAATATCGTACCATTTGTGTTGTAAAGTGGTATACTTTTGTGCAGCCAGACAGACAGGACACATGAAAATATAACAAGGCTCATGTGCTTTGCATGCTGGATAAATAAGGCAGCAGATACAGACTCAGATAATATAATAATTATTGACTTTCCACGGCAACAATGGTTACGCGAACGCGTCTCAGTGAACGTTCTATCTCTCCTGTGAATTTCAGTTCATTGGCAATGAACAATTAAAGCCGTCTATATTTCATGCTTTCAGAGTGCGTCATAGGAACCAAAAAATACTGAAACATGCTATTGGTGAAGCATGTAGCACGGATGGACCTGAGGTATTCAGACAAAATTTTAGACCCAATACGTGAAGGGGAGATACTGCTTTGAAGAACTAAGCGCTCATTAGAGGATAATAATAACACGGAAAAAACAGGCTTCGAAGATTTGGGCTTGATTATTTTTGTTCGCCGTATAATTTTCAGTGGTGGTGAAGCTCGGAGGAAGTTAACGGAACTGCCAGCTTGCGCAAAAGGATATTACTTGAGAATCTTGACTACGTCATCTTCTGAAGAAAGCTGAGTCATTGAGATAATCTTTGCTGAATATTCACATCAACAGGTGCGCGTTACACGACGACGTATCAACTGGCAGTGCAAGCTATACAGTAGTTAAGAAACGGAGAGGAGAATTAAAAGAGTTTATATTCCGGTCGACATATTGCTTAAACACTGGACCGGAACAAATCACATTTTCCGGTATATTTGCTACGACGACTCGCAAAGTAGTGCCAGTCTAGAGACCAATAACCTGAATTCGGTGCGACAACGAAATATATGGCTAAGTGTGGCATTTGCTTGCGGACACTGAGAATACAGAATAGCGCGTTTTCAGGCTGAAATTTGAACAATGTTTATCCAGCATAATAATAAGGGATGCTACCAACTTAGCCGGCATGATTACTTTACTTTAGAGAAATAGTAAGGTAATATTACGTGCATAGAATGTACTGAATTTTAACATCCGCTTCACTAATCAGGTTAGATGTGCTTTTGGCAATTTTCCGTACAAATTTCTTTAGGTATGCAATTGGTGATAAAATGACTATTATGTTAGGCAATGAATAAAGTTTCTGAATAACTCGACTCTGTAATTTTATTAAGTATAACATTAGGAATTGTGGGCCCGGTAGCTCAGTCGGTATAGCGACTAAGCGACGGGCTGGACGGTCCGGGATTGAATCCCGGTGGGGACGAGATTTTCCGCCCGTCCAGACCGGCCCTGGGGCCAACCCAGCCTCCTGTAAATTGGGTAGTGGGTCTTTACCGGGGGTAAAGTGCGGCCGGGGCGTGCTGCTGACCACTCACCCCCTTCTAGTGCTGCGGTCATGGAAGAGTAGAGCTATACCTCTACCCACCCTCTGGGCCACACCGGGCCTCTAACGGGATCACTTTACCTTCACCTTTACAACATTAGGAATTACCAAATATTATGAAAATTTTAACTTCGCAAGATTTGAGGTTCTCACAGACGTGCTGGAGACCACTGGCGTCATCTGGCGTAGGAGGCAATCAGGACTTGTAAATAAGCATTAAGGTTTTCGAGTGACTTAAAGTTTCCATCTACAGCATAGTTCAAAAAAGCTCTTTTTAAATTCTTTTTTAGGAATTTTCTCCGATGTTCAATTGATTGACTGTTTAAAACCATTTTGTTTTCATCTCCTAATCTGCTGAGCGAGAGAATTTTTAATGTTATGCGCTCTCATTTCTGTTCTTTTAACGCTTGCCTTTCAGGAAGGTCTTCTGGAACCTTCTGTACATTATCAGAAGGACTTGAATTAATATGCAACGTCACACTCTCAAAATGTAAGTTAATTCACAATCAGGAACCTTTCAAACCACACAAGTTACCTTATCCGTGACTGAGCATGAGAATTTAAAATGCCCGGCAGCATGTCTTGCGGCTGCAAACTCACACAAATACCGGCTTGGAAACGGAAGTGTGAATGATTTCAAAACGTGATTTTTACAACCTTGGAACTGCATATTTTTCAATAAAAAAAACTAATTATTATTACCTTCATTAACAAATATAAAATACAGTGAAGCCCTATTTGTATGCTGCGAAAGCAAAGCAAAAAAAATAAAAATCATTAAAATGTGTTTGATAATGATGATATAAAAATTATTAAAATGTGTACTGTTGTGATTATGTAATAATAATAATAGTATTACTTAGGCTTGGGCTGGCCAACATGAGGCCCACGACTAAAGTATCTGCCGCCTTCAGTCACCTGAAGTTTCAGCAATACAATTTAACGAACAAAAAACAAACTGGAGATAAGAGCCTAAACGTTCGTCAAGAATACAGTAACAACATAGGAAAGATATCACTTCACAAGCACAATATTAATGCATAGTTTCTTAATGTTTTTAACATTTTAACGTTTATATACATATTTTATAATTAGCAACAATATACAACAATATCCAGAATTCTGATTGTATAATAAGAACATACCGACTGTTCGCTCCGGTTCGAACACAAGTATGTTTGAACAATCTGTTCCAATGGAATAAGCTGGTTCAACAAGAAAATTAATTGACATGACACTAAATACCTTCAAAAAAATATATTAGTTTCCTTAATATTAAATCAATCTATACAATACCACAATATCATCGTTGGCTGTCACACTTTTATGTAGAACCTTGTGGTTAATCATTCTTTATATATAATCGTGGACACAATAACTTATGAATTTAAATGTTAGACCCTTGTGTTCTGTAAAATGTGTAACTGTTGCTGGAGCTACCCTGTGTAGCCCTCCAGCAAATAAACTGCGTCTAGCTCACAAGTGTATCAATCGAGATTCATACGATGACTGCAACACTGATTTCTTAACACATCATTAATTAACACAATAACTCTGGACCAACTGAAGCCAAGCTATAGCAAGACGCGACCATCCCAAGCTTAGACCAAAGACGAATGCTCTGGAGGCTTTTGCACGAGCGTGACGTCACTACCTCGTGACGGTTGCATCATCCCTAAGTTAACAAGAGTTGTGCAATCTGATGCACCAATGTTACGCCTATTGTTCGCGAGAAAATCCAACTGTAAAATTCGCCCTTAGCGTATCACCGACACATGCGTTTTATACAAAGTTATATCAAGAATGTAAGCGTTTGGGTTCCCACAGCGCATTTTAAACATTGCTAAGTAATTATCTGTATCTGAGAAGGGCCTGAAGATGATTCTATAAGAATCAAAACATGTTGCCCTAATACAATAATAAACATTATAAAGTTTTGTTGTGTTCCCTGATACATCATTGTGTATTTATATATGTGTTAAACACTTCGGGATGGCAAACATTACAAATAACAAACATAATATAATAATATGTTTTCTTTTGCGTAATTCCCCGGCGTCACACTGCTCATAGCCGATGTTTCGGAACCCTCTATCAGATCCATCTTCATAGAACTTGCCTATGAAGATGGAACTGATAGAGGGTTTCGAAACGTCGGCTATGAGCATTGTGACGCCGGGGAATTACCCAAAAGAAAACATATTACATACAGGACACGGCGAAAGCTTAAAATCAAGGATAACATAATAAGCGTACAGAACATAATGTGGCAACTTTATTAGCACAGAAAATGTTGACAAACTGTAACTCATCATATTTAGGACAGCAGACAGCAAATAGTAAACCAATCATTCTTTGTGTCTTACCCATTTATTACTGTATATTACTCTGCCATTCAACCGTACATTTTGCGTAATTTATTGTTTGTAAAGAACGGCATTCCAGTACATTTAATCCCTTATACCCCCTTCAGTGCCGGTCCCAGTGGCCGCGTGGTCTAAGGCGTAGGTCTGCGGCCGCTCGCCGTCTGAGATTGTGGGTTTGAATCCTACTGGGGTGATGGATGTTTGTCTGTTGTGAATATTGTGTGTTGTCAGAGGGCGGTCTCTGCAAAGAGCTGATCACTGGTCCAGAGGAGTCCTACCGACTGTGATGCGTCGCTGCGTGTGATCTAGAAACCTCGTGAATGAGGAGGCCATGGCCTGCTGAGGGCTGTTGGGCCAAAAACAAACAAACCCCTTCATTAAGAATAGAAACTAGTGCGGGCCCCATGCGAGTCCTTAACGAAACATGTGGTCCTCCTTTGGGTTGAAATTGGCCAACCCTGTTATGACTTATAACACATACAATAAATGGTATGGTGTCAGTAGTGGATAAATAGGAGATGTGTAAGGAACAATGGAGGAATGATTCTGACAGCGCAAAAACGCGGTACTCGGACAGAAACTCCTTCCTACCGCTACTTTGTACGTCACAAAGCCGACAAGGAATGGTCTTGGATCGAAACAGGTCTTCCGCCCTCAGAAGCCAGTGACTAACCGACCGCCTGAGACATGACATTTAATTTTTAAAATGTAAGTGCCTTGAATTAAGTCTGCGACACTAGCAAGACGTTAAAATGGAGGAACGTTCCTCTAAATCAGCCCGGTCTGGTAGTTCCATCTACATTTGTCCGTTAGACGAACGACGGCTGGAACTTCTGCACGTTCAAACGGAACAAAAGGACCACAAGAAGGTCGCACTGCTCAGTCTTTATTGCCTTACTACTGCCTGACTATGCGATTATTCTGTCCTGAGATCAACAGCCTCCCGAAAGGAAAATCTTTTGCTGGATAGCGACGCCGTCTTGTCTGATGAATGTAGTACTTCCATAACTCCGGAGACGGAGATAGAACATATTTGTGAGAGCACGGTAAATTTTCACAAGTATACACAGCTTCATATCCCAGAAATTAGAGTCACTGTCATGAGAAAATCATAATCTCGTACGTGAGGCCTATCCTAACTCTTTCACATTCCGCAAATTAAAAATGATTTGCATAACCATAGGGTAAAGATTCTAATTACACTTATTTATTGTAAACTTACAATATGTGTTCAGTCAACACAACAACCATTAGAAAATTAATGTGTTACAGCTACATGTTTCGACCTCAGAGAATTATCATCAGGCTGAATATTTAAGAACCATTAAATACATATCCTTTATAGTGCTGTACATGTAACTATTGCATTAGGGTTCCCGCGCGCATTACATTGAGTGGGTATAAAATCTGGTTTTGTGCTAATTAAATAGGTATAAACTAAGCGCAACTGTGGGTGTAGTTGTGGCTGGGGGGGGGGGTGCCGTGTGTTTCTCCTTTCTGTTTATTCTTCAGCGTATCTTATTGGAGTGTTTCTTCCTCTAGTTTTCTCAGGGTTGTTAGTAGGGTCCCTCAGAGCGGTGGTCGGTAGGGTCGGGCTACTGTCCCTTTTATTGTAGAGTACCCTCCTCCGTGCCGGGGTGGATGGCCTGATGGTGACTCTCTGGAGTCGAAACATGTTGCTGTAACACATTAATTTTCTAATGTTTGTTGTGTTGACTGAACACACATTGTAAGTTTACAATAAATAAGTTTAATTCTTTATAACACAACGGGATGATTTCCTTTAGAAAGATTCTAATGTTTCTTGTCACGTTCGCTTTAACTATGTCTAAAACAATAAATATGTATGGTTAAATGTATGATCCATGTACAGCCTGCAAGAATAGTTATGAACAGTTTTCGTCCTATTAACCCTTATCCTGCTAACGTGGAGAATATGGTGAGCTCCTAATAATGCCAGCAGATGGCAGGTGGGATTTAACTCGGCGTTTAAAGGGTTAAATATCTGCCACGTTATGCGCAGAAAATTTCGTGTTGCAAGCAGAAAATAAATCGCAGATCTTAAGATAAATGATCCTTTAGTTATGTAAGATCTAACCAAAACTGGAAGAGAATACAAAATTCAATTAAGTAATAATTTTATTAAGGGCACTTAACGGTTGGAAAATAAAATATAGACAGACACTCTGACAAAGGGAAAGCCACGTATTCTGGAAGCGTGTAAAAGTGTAACTTGTTCTTCGTGTTTGAACCGCGCATCAGTAACAATTAAACACTTTATTATCCAACAAATACAGAAATATATAATTCGTAGATATAATTAAAATTATAAAATACTTAAAAGTGCTCCAACATGTTTCGGATCACAAACGATCCATCATCAGGGAGCCTTATACAGTACTTGGCTAAAATTATAAAAATGGTTATATCGTGTCCGTTGGCATGGACGTAGTCGGCGTTATGGCAGCATATTGTGACCGTGGTGCGTGTGTGTACCCCGTGGTGCTGCCACAACACCAACTACGTCCATGTCAACGGACACGATAGACCCATTCTTGTAATTTTAACCAAGTACTGTGTTTAAACACGTTGGAGCACTTTAAATATTTTATAATTTTAATTATATCTACGAATTATATATTTGTGCATCTGTTGAATAATAAAGTGTTTAAGTGTACCGCTGTCTGTCTGTGTGTTTATTTACGCAACACGGCACGGCACGTGTGGGAGCAGAGGACGGGTCACAGTGGTGTTTGCCTTCCCGGCGACATGGAACACTTGCCAGATCGCACAAATTGCACGGGTCCCTTCCCTAATATAATTGATACTGACAGACCGTCCGGTTGAGAACCAGTGAATTCGTGAAAACACTCATTTAGCTACACGCATCTTTAACCTCAGGTCTGTACGGAAGAGAATAATCAAATACAAGTCATGGCAACTGTTAACTCTATTTAAGACCTACAGTTATTTATTCGACAGGAGGCGGAAGGGTCCAAGGGTCGGTCTGGACGAAGTGGAGAATACAGAGACCTCTGTGAACATCCCGCCAATCAAAACCCAATTACATGGCCAATGAGCCCATAGCTTAGTCATTGTTCCGACAAAGTTAGCTGGACTGCACACACACACACACACACACACACACACCACACGCACACACACCACAAACACACATACACACAAACCACACACCACACACACACACACACACACCACACACAAACCACACACAAACCACACACACCCCACACACACACACACACACACACACACACCACACCACACACCACACACACACACACACACACACACAAACACCACACACACACACACACACACACAC
>Ga0131853_10012235_pt1 | contig 15713 bp, 19 predicted proteins | sample TergutLab28metaG_FD_92764 | JGI IMG/M metagenome (GOLD analysis project Ga0131853, IMG submission 92764) | Labiotermes labralis P1 segment gut microbial communities from Petit-Saut dam, French Guiana - Lab288 P1 (version 2) (version 2) | ecosystem: Host-associated > Arthropoda: Insects >...
CGCAGCCCGGTGGTGAACCCGCCGGAATGGGGTGGAAACTGGGGCGCAAATGTTGCGCCGGTGTGGAATTAGGGATTAGACCAAAGAGAGAAGGAGAACTACATGAATTGTCAGTATTGTTTAACGCCGCTGGGCAGAGGGAAGTTCTGCGGCAACTGCGGCGCGTCTGTGCCCGCGACGCCGCCTGCGTTTGAACCGCAGCAGCCTGCATGGGACAGCGATCCGCGTAATGTCAACGTGAATCCACAAACCATGCCGCAGGGAGGATATCCTACGCAGCCCACGTGGCAACCTGTGCAGCCTGTGCGTCGTCCGTTCTATTCACGCTGGTGGTTTTGGCTGCTGGTGGTGTTTGGGGTGTTTTTTGTGATTGGCTTTTTTGCAGCGGATGGCGAAAGCGAAGGCGGCACTGCGCTGAGCGAAATTGAGCTGGTGGGCACCTGGCATTGGGACGAAAATGCGTTGTGGTACTACACTTTCTATGCTGATGGCACCGGGTCGCGTTCGACCTATGAGTGGGGCCGCGAATACTTCAACTGGAGTGTGAGCGGCAGCACGCTGCGCATTGAATCGCAAACGCGCGAAAACTTGCAGTGGGACAGACGCATTGAACGCTGGACGATGCGTTATGATGGCAACAGACTGTCATTGAGCTTGGAGGGCACAACGCATCACTACTTGCGCGGCGCTGCGGATAACTTTGATGAACCAGAGCCAGACTTGACCGTGACCGCGCAGGACATTGTTGGCACATGGAACTGGGATACAAATGCCGCGTGGCAATATTTCTTCCATATCAATGGAGAGGGGTTTCGCGGGGGTGGGCCTTCGCCGGTGGTTGAGTTTGAATGGACAGTGCAAGACGGCGTGTTGTATATTGATATATTTGGCATGGTTGAAGAATGGGCTGTGCGCATTGAGAACAACGAAATGACGCTGCGCAGTTTGCAGGTGGCCGGTGTGATGTATCGGTACGAGCGGGCGAGATAGCATGCTCTTTCGTGCTGGTTTAGTGTGAAATTCACAAAAAATTCATAAAATTACCATTGACAAGACACGGATAAAATGTTAAAATGAAATCTCAAATTAAGGCTGCTGGCAATTATTTTTGTGCAAAACCGCCAGCAAAGTAAAAGAAAGAGAGTGTTACTTATGAAAGGCAAAAGACTCCTATCTGTCCTGCTGGCGCTTGTTATGGCTGTGGCTATGTTTGTTCCCACCCTTGCGGCCGCGCATGAAAACTGGCAGAAAACCGCCGCACCCGCGTACCGTTTCTTCTTCAGTCGTTGGATTGCTAACCCGCTGCGCAACATGCTGCCCGACCTGGGTGAAGGCGTTGGCCTTGACTTGACGGGCGATTTGTTCTCCAACTACTTCGTGGATGACTTCATTCTAGAACTCGCTAATGCAGCAGGCATGTTTGCAAACGCTGGTGGTCTCAGCGCTTTCCAAACACTGCCGGCAATCGCGCCTTACCTGTCTGCGCCCACACAAGCCGACATTGCCTACATGATTGCTGAAGGGCATATCACCGCAGGTGCCCCCAACAATAGCTGGGCGCATGTGACCTCATTGGGCATTAACTGGGGCGTTGAATGTCGCGCTACACTATTAGAATATGTCCCCATCATTGTTCGCAGATTTTCCGCCATGGCTTTCCGCGATGACATCCGCGGCCGCTGGCAAAGCCACTATGCTCCCGCTTTCCGTGCGTTGGGCGTGCCAGAGGAGTATATTGCCACCCAAGATGAACTGAACACCGGGTGGGCTGCTGCAAATTTCTTTGCAGACTCCACCTCAGATGTTATGATTCGTTCTGTATTCAATGCAGTATTGTACTTCACCGAAGCGATGGAGAATGACTTGCTGGGCTTTTTGATTGCCAATTTGCCTACTATCGTGCAAAACCAAGATGCGATTAACCAGTTGGCCTTGCCGTCCATTCTTGCCCCAATCATACCCGGTATTGGCGGCCTCAACACTCGCACCGATGGCTATTGGCTGGATGCAGATGGCAATCCCCGTGGCGGCACCGTGGTTGGTTCGGCCCTGCTGGAATTCTTGCAAGTTGACCTGAGCAACGGCGGTTTCATGGCCTTCTTCGAAGACACGCTTGCCAATGAATTCTACAACATGGGCATTGAAATGCCCCCCATTGATTGGGATTTGGTCTACCACGCAGGCGACTGGGAGAGAAGAATCATTCCTTATGTATGCGAATGCGATGAATGCATTTGCGATGACTGCACACAAACAGATGCACATGAAAACTGCACCGCCGAAGTATGTGTATTCTGTGAAGAATGCAACTGTGAAGGTGAAGATACTTACGAATACGTATTCGTCACCGACGAACGCCTGATGGAAACACTCATCCTGCGCTATTTGGCTCGCGTTAATGCAAACCCTGCGAATCGTCCCGTGTTGCAAGGCCTCATTCGTGACGCATTGCCCGGGTTCTTGGGCACCATTGCAGCTTGGGCAGCGCCCACCGTGCTCGGCTGGATTTTCGACCTGTCGGAAGTGGTGTGCGATTGCGTGCTGTGTGAATGTCCTCCCTGCGAGTGCCCCGCAGAAGACCCCTGTGAATGCGACCCCTGCGAGTGTGACCTGCCTTGCGTGTGTCCACCGCCTCCCACCTTCCTGCAATCGTTCTTGAATGGCTTGGGCTGGGGTGCGGTTGGCGCAGGTGGTGTTGCGATGCTATTCGTGGTTGGCGCATTTTTCGTCACCATTTTTCGCTAACTAATCCTCAACTTATTAAAGGAGATTACACATGACATTAGAAGGTATTCTCGGCATCATCGCCGGCGTAGCGGCTGTGGCAGTTGGTTTTATCGCCGTTCTCGGCATCGTTAACTGTTTTTGGTGCTAAGATAAATAACACAAAAAAGCAGCGGAGAGAAAAACTCCGCTGCTTTTGCACTTGGGGGAGAGAAAGTAGCAAAGCAAAAAAGGAGCACCTCTGTGTGGTGCTCCTTCGTATTATTCAACGGGTGCAAACATTTTGGTCGGCAGAATATTTAACGCTTGGCTTGCATTATCGGCCCATTCGCCCAATTGGTTGGTGGCGTAACGTGTGATTTCGGCATGCTCGCGCACTTCGGCTAGCTCATCTTCGATTCTGTCTAAGCGCTCATCAATGCCATCAAGGCGGGAGGTAAGGCGGTTTTCCATTGTCTGTATGGCAGCTAAAATTTTATCCTCACTCACGTGCATTGCCCCTTTCATCATCTATATCTATATAGATTGTAGCATAAGCAATGGGGGTTGTCAAGCAAAATTTTCCTACCGTGGGCGAACCAGCACAAGCGGTTGGCCATCAAAGCCGCCAACGATGGGCGGTTAATTTTTATGATGGTTGATGCTCGTTAGCGCGCAACAAATAGGCTTGCAAATTATTGCGAACCTCAATTTTGTTAATAATGGGACTTAGTTCATGCCATTGCGGCTTAGCTGTTGCGGCCGCATTCAGCACTTTGCTGGCTGCGTATAGTGGAAGCCCCGCAAATGTTCCGATTAAGGGAAGATGACTAAGAATATCCACCAATTCTGCGATATATTTTATCTCTTTCCTTTGTTTAAAATTATTATTTTTCAAAGCCGAATCAAGTTGGTCGTTTATGGATTGTTTGGCACTATGCACCATCATTGCCTTCGCAAATTTTTTTGCATACGTTCGTAATTCCGCGTCATTTTTTACATCTTGCAATAACTGCAAAGAGGGGGTGTTAAAAATTGGTGCTGCAATGCCTCTTTTGTATTCTAGTGCGAAATTTTCTGCACGCGCAATATTATTCAAGTGGGACTCAAAAGGCGTGTCTTGCAAAATAGCGCTCGTATTTTCTCCGCAAAAAACGGGACATTTTAGCTTATTCGCTAAAAATGAAGTGTAGCTTGTTTGCTCCACAAACAACTTTTTTTGCCACGATTCCACATTTGTGTTTTGGGTTAACCTCTCACAGACTTCTGTTAGTTGGCGCTCATTGTCCCGTCTAAAGTTGCAAAACAACTCCCAATCGGCTCGGAATCCTACTTCAATTCTAGGCATATAGGCATCTGCGGGGAATGTATATACTTCGTCAAATATTGTGAGCAGCATAAGTGCTACATCCAATACGCCTGTTGGGTCTTCGCCAAACAGATGTTGATAATAGGGGTGCTTCGTTTTCGTTGAAAGCCTCCATTCAGCATCTGCTGACACAAGTTCATCGTTAAAAAATGCATATAGTGCCCCGGCATATGGTTGCCCTAAAACAATTTTTTTGTTCTTCATGAATTAGTTCTCCATCGTCCATGGTGGCATTCTACCGTGGGCGAACCGGCACAAGCGGTTGGCCATCAAAGCCGCCAACGATGCGCAGCAGGTGTGCGTGGGCATTGCGGCCGCGCGTGCGCAGATATGCAGGCTGAACGAATTCAGGTAGTTCGCCGTCAATAATGGGCAGAATGGAAATGCGGTTGGGCGCACCCAGTGTGTTACCGGTGCGATCACGCATGATATAAGCAGGCAGGATTTCGACCTCGCCGAGCACAATGTTACCATCAGGGTAGCGGCGCACATTGAGTGTAACGAGCTTAGTGTACTGCGTGCGTGGGTCGGGTGGATTTAGACGGGTTTGGTCGGCGAGAAAATTGCCCAGCGAGTAGATAATCAGCCCGCGTGAGCCGTCTTCGCGCTCGTGCCATTCGATGGGTTGCGGTGTGTGCGAATGATGCCCCATGATGACATCCGCGCCGGCTTCGCTGAGTGCACGTGCAAAGCGCACCTGCGCCACGGTGGGTTGGTCAACGTACTCTGCGCCCCAGTGGATTGACACAATGATAACTTCCGCGCCGTGCGCGCGCAGGTTATTCATGTCTTGCACCATGCGGGGAATGCCGTTGGTGATGTCGTAGAAGTTAAAGCGGCGGGTAACAAAGGTGTGTTGGTGCGCGGTGAGCAGGCTGTCGAGGCCGTTGAGGGATTCGGCGTAGGCCACAACACCCACGCGCACGCCATTGACATCAATGACGGTGGGGGTGTTGAACTGTTCTTCGTTGGCGTAGGCGCCGGTGCTGGAAAGCCCTGCACGCCGGAAGTTCTCTAGGGTGCGCTCAACGCCGTAAAATCCGCGGTCAATGGTGTGGTTGTTGGCGAAAACAAGGTGATTAAAACCGGCGTAGTCGAGTGCCTCAAGCACTTCGAAGGGCACGTTAAAGCGTGGCCAGCTGAGAATGCGCGTGTTGTTGCCGTAAACATCCACGGGGGTTTCCATGTTGATGATATTGAGGTCGCCTGCACGAATAAAGGGCGCGATGTCGCGCAGATAGGGGCGAAAGTCGTAGACGTTATATCCGGCGGCGTTTTGCCCGGTGCGTGCGGCGTCAATGGGGCCGGTGTGCAGCAGCGCGTCACCCGCGAACTGAATGCGGATATCGACCGGCTGCGGGGGCGGCTCGGTGACGGGTTCGGTGGTGGTTTGCGGCACGTAGTTGCGCGGCGGCGTGTCGTTGTTGCTGGATATCACCAGCACCAGGGTTAACGCAACCAGCAGGACGGCCAAAATGGCCATTGCGGCGAGTAGTAGTTTTCTCATGGTAAGCTCCTTTTTTGTGTTATCCAAGTTCGAAGAAAAGATGTATCGTGTCATAAGCGGTGCCTTCGTAGCGGTTATCTGCAACGGTATGCATTGGCATTAGCGAGAACATAATGTGCTCGCCTTGCAGTTGCTCAAGCACGCCATGTCGATTGTAGAATACGATGGGGCGGTTTTCGACTTCTTCGTGGCCGATTCTCAGCCAAAACGAATCCGCTGGAGGATCGATCATGTCAAGCAGGTGCTGTTGCGGCAGGTATCTGACTGCGTCAAGGTAATCTTGCAGACTGTGCAGAGTTGACCCGATGTTGCGCCATGGCTCAAGTCGCTCGGGTGGCATAATCAAAAACTGTGCGTTTTGTGGATCTGCGTGCAAAAAGCTGTAATAAAAATGCTGGCCGTGGCGATCCTCTTGCACAAACGAAAAGAAAATCATGTTCAGATAGTACCAGTGGAAATCACTTGTTAGTGACAAACTGTGCATGGCGGGGGCGCGCAAGCTGTCTGGCTCAACGCCCAAAAAATCGGCTGTTTCGCGCACGATTTGCGCCGGTTGCAACTGCGCGATGTTGCTGCCCGGCATGGGGAAGGTCAACGACGGAGGTGCGGCGCAGGCGGTGAGCAGCGCCGTCAAGATGACCACGACAGCGAGTAGCTTTTTCATGGAGGGCTCCTTTATGTGATGGGGTGGTTATCCAAGTTCGAAGAAAAGAAATATCGTGTCGGCACCAGTGCCTTGAAAGCCTTGTTCAAAGCTTTGGGTTGTGCCGCCATAGGCGTAGCCAGCGGCACTTTGCGTGTGGTCCATATAAATGTAGCCATCAACTTCCACGGCGGCGTACATCGGCAAAAGCGCAAGCAAAACAAATTCGCCATGCGGCTGTTCAACCACGCCGTGGCGGTTATAGAACACATTGGGGTGATACGTAGTTTGCGTATCGGCTAACACCAACTCCAGCATAAACGCCGCTGCCGGAGGGTAGACTAGGTCAAGAATGTGCTGCTGTGGAAGATAGTGCAACGCGTTAAGGAAATCCTGCAAGCGGTTCAGCGGTTGCCGTGGGTATCGCAATTGCCAAGCGGGCAAAACACGAAAACTGGCACTATCCGGGTGCCCTTGTAGTTGGCTGGTGTATTGCTGCATGCCGTGGCGGGTTTCTTGCGTGAAGATTAAACAAATTGTATGCAAGTGCGCCCAGTGAAAATCAGTCGTTAGCATCAGGGGGAAGAAGTCCGTAGGCATGAACAGCTCGTCTGGTTCAACGCCCAAAAAATCCGCGACTTCGCGCACGATTTGTGCGGGTTGCAGCTGTGCGATGTTGCTGCCCGGCATGGGGAAGGTCAACGACGGAGGTGCGGCGCAGGCGGTGAGCAGCACCGTCAAGATGACCACGACAGCAAGTAGCTTTTTCATGGAGGGCTCCTTTTTGGGGTGGTTTGGTTATAGTATGGGCGGACTCGGGGATTTTATTGCGGGTGGCATTAGCGATTGACCTCTGGATTGTCTGTGCGACCAACGAGGTAGTCGATGGATATATCGAAAAAATCAGCAAGAGCGATGAGCTTATCATAACCGGGCTTTTTGTTTGCATATTCGTAAATTTGATAAGCGCTTTCGGCAATACCTAGGCCATCAGCCACATTGCGTTGTGTAAAACCGTGCTCTTTGCGCAGTTGCCTAAGGCGTTGTGCATGCATAAAGTAACCTCTCAAAAAAATTTAAAAAACACTTGACACCAAATATTTTATGTGCCATAATACACATACAATTTTAGGTGAAAAGGGGAACTCTATGGTCCACTTAACCAAAGAACAACTTGATGAAATGCTGGCTGATTGTGCGAGTGAGGCAATGGATGAATGGTTGGATATCTGCACCAATGAAGAGCTTGCTGTGTTGGTTTGCGTGTGGGGCGTGCATGGCGGGTTGCTGCGGGCGAAAGTGCAGGAGGAAAGGTTGCTTGTCGCTCCGCGAGCCTTCCTCACCCCGCGCGGCGCGGGGAGCTCCTTCCCGAGGAAGGAGCCGGGGGCTTAAGGATGTAGCGACAGTGTTTGCTTGAGGTTCGGGCGGCGTAATCGCCGCCCCTACAGGTGGATAATATGCCAAAGTTAAATCAAGCCGCAACATGTAGGGGTGGCGATTACGCCACCCGGGCTCTCACACTGATCAACCTCTCAGCAACAAGCCCATAGGCTCCCTCCCGGGAAGAAGCCGGGGACTTAAGGATGCAGCGATGGCGTGTGTTGCATTAAAACGCATGCTCAATCCATTGTATGGCGGCAACTTGACCGCCGGACGCAGTTTCGATGGCTATCACGTCAAAGCGGCAAGGCAGGTGCACCGGGTGGCGTTGCAAATATTCTTCGGCAGCGAGGCGTAGTTTAGCCTGCTTAGCGGGCGTGACGGACTCCGCGCCGCCCACACGTGCGCTAACTTTGCGCAGCTTGACCTCCACGAACACTAGGTAGTGCTCGCTTTGAGCAATCAGATCGATTTCGCCCAAGCGGGTGCGGAAGTTGCGGGCGATGATGGAATAGCCGTGTTGAGTTAAATGTGAACAGGCAACGTCCTCGCCGAAGTTGCCACTGGATTGTTTATCTGTTAATTTTGGCATGGATAGCTTCTCTCCACCGAATAATACCGCACTTTGCACGACATCATGTTGATGAACGAATAAAATGCCATGGCGAAGTCGTTGGGGTTGGCGGCGGACCTTTCTTCAAAGCCTTTCACGTTTTCCATGCTATCAAAGGTGAGCAAATCCAGCCAAGTGTCGCCATCACGCAGCTGCTGCCATGACACATAACCCGGCTGCTTGGAGATATACTCATCGTTGAGGGTTTTGGCAGCTTGGAGGAATGCTTGCACATCGGCAGATTTTTTAAGCTTGAAGGTGCAGTGGAAGATGGCGTTTGGCATGGTGGTGCTCCTTATGGTGTTATTTTGGGGAACGGGCGACCGGGGACGGTCGCCCCTACATGGGCTGTGGAGGAATGTAGTAGCAGTCGTTTGCCCAGATGCATGGGTTGTTGTTGATGTAATGCCAAATGTGCTGATATTCTTCTTCGGTGCGGATGATATGGTCATGGTAGGAACGTTGGAATAACTTGAAACGAAAATATCTTGTTGTCATGGACTTAATACTTTGTACAATTTGTGGCACAATTGCTTTAGCAGGGGACGCGCCCCCGCGCGTCCCGTCTCCTTTATCATGGGGTATTTCTGTTATTGTAACGAGCAAATGCACATGGTTTGGCATGATGACATAGTTATTAAGCTGAAACTGTGGAGAAACATGGGGAATGTTGAGAATCCGCTTTTCAACAAAAGCTCCGTAATCGGATAATTGCACAAACGGGACGCGCTGGGGCGCGCCCCCTACAACAACATGCCCCAACATTTCATGCATATCCTGTACACAAAATGTGATAAAATAGCAACCCGCTTGCGAATAATCATAATTGGCTAGGCGGTTGGATTTTCGTGTGCGCAAATCCGTCATACACGGCAAATCCCCAACGCAAGCGCAGGTTCGTCGGTAATCACAGCCGTGGCGCCCCAGTTGCGCAGAGCGGTGATGGCGTGTTCTTGGTTAACCGTCCACGGGTTGACCATGATGTTTGCTGCGTTGCATGCGGCAACATAATCTTCATTGCACAGCGTAATAAACGGGTGCAGCGCTGCCAAACCATGCTTTTTGGCAAACGTGGCAGGGCAGTTATCGATTTCTTCGCAAAGATCCTCATCCTCAAAGGCATATAGGAACGCCACGCGGGTGGCTGGGTCCTCAGCCAAGCAGGCCCTGAGCATATCCATATCAAACGATGAAATGAGCAGTTGGTCAAACACACCCATTTCCTTGGCTAGTTTAACCACGGCAGGTGCTGCAGACTTGGAGCCGTTTGGCTCTGCCTTGATTTCAACGTTGATGAGTGGCAGGTCACTGCACAGCGTGAAAAATTCGCGCAGGGTAGGGATTTTGGTGCCGGCAAATTCGGGCGAAAACCAGCTGCCGTAATCGTATTGCATCAGCTGGTCGTAGGTCATTTCGCACACCAAACCGCTGCCGTTAGAGGTGCGGTCAATGGTGTCGTCATGAATGATGACCAATACGCCGTCGGCGGTGATATGCACGTCGTTTTCAAAGCCGTGCACGCCGTGGTCAAGTGCGATTTGGAAAGCGGGCATGGTGTTTTCGGGCGCTTCGAGGTTGGCGCCGCGGTGAGCGATGACGAGGGGCATGGGAATTCTCCTTTTTATATCATTTAATTTGTTTGGATTCAGTTGCCCATGCGCTGCAGTTGCGCATGGCCTTGGTCGGTGTTAGAAAACGAGCCGCTGAGGGCTTGCGGGTCGGTCAGGGTGGCGTAAAACCATGTGTTATCGGACCAAGTGGTTGGACGAAACATGGTTTGGGTATAGTGGAAATCGAAACGGCCGTTGCCGCGGTGATATACATGGGCGATGTAATGCGCGATGAGGTTAGTGCGGGCAACATCGCTGTAATAGTGCACATGGGCTTGTGGTTGCCCCTGCGCTTCAAACACGGTGATGGACATGCCCCATGTGCTTGCACCAAAGGTGTATGTACCAACCCAGTCGCCCCAAAGGGCATCAAACGGTGAGGTTGTGGGCGCAGCGGTCGTTGTATCAGCAGTTATTGTAGTGGTAACATAAACTGCGGTGGTTTGTTGCGTCATGGCAGGCTGTGGCTGCGTAAATAGGCCGATAAAATGGAATTGTTGATCCAACACCAAAAAGCCAACCGCCAGCACCAGCGCAGCCAGCACGGCAATTGCTATGCTCAGCGCCACATGGCTTTTGGGCTTGGCGTGCGGCGGAGATGGCTTTGCCTCGGGTTCAGGCAGTGGCTCAAGCCGGGGTCTGGGCACGGGCGGCGGAACAGACATGCGAGGGACCTCCTATGCGGCAATGGTGAGGCTTTGGTATGATTATTTATCTTATTGGTGAATATTGTAGCATATTGCGGGGGTGGTTGTCAAGGGGCAGTTGGCGCCAACTCATCTATCTGGGCTTAGCCAACAATCGCCCAGCCCGTGCCGTGCAGCAGCCACCAGGGCACGCGGTCTTCGTCTACGTTGAGGTCGATGACGCGGAAGCGCTCATGCAGACCGGGCAACAAGCCACGCTCGCCGCCAAGCAATGTGGTTGCGGCATAGCCAATCAGATGCAGCTTGGTTTCACCTGCAATGTGCCGTGCACACATGAGCAAATACGGTTCGCCGGCGGGCAAAAAGTCGCGCTGAAGTTGCTCGACCTCGCGTGAAAACGCACGAAGCACTGCCGGGGAGTATAACTGCATGAACTGCGGCTCGTCCATGTCAATGGCAACAAGCACGGTTGCGTTGCCGCAGGGCAGCTCAGCGGCGATGTAGACGACTTCGTGCGCCAGCTGCGTGCCGAGCTGCTGCGTTTGTGGGGTGGTGAAGGGAATAAACTGAAACAGCATGACGATGATGGATAGAATGAATTGCATGATTAGCCCTTTCTAGTGTGGACACTCATTCCGGCACAAACAGTGGCCGCCAGTCAAGCTCTAGTCTGTTTTCGCGGTCAATGCCGTAATGCGCCATAACACGATTAAATTCATGCTCACTGATAGGCGTAAACTCTACATCTTCCCACGCGCCGTCGCGCTCATTCCCTGTTACACGATAATATCGACCATAAGCGGCAAGCAGTTCTTCACTAAAACTCAACTGTCCGCCAATAAAGCGATAAATTCTCGTCCAAATTCCACCTGAGGGGGAATCCCTACCTACGACTGTAACTGCACCGCTGGGGAAAACCTCCATGCCGAAGTCGCTCGCAAACTTTTGCAGTTGCTGCACAGGCATACCATTTTGCATGGCATAGATGTCAAACGGCCAGCGCAAATCACTTCCCGGAAGATAATAAGCTAACAACAATTCATACACACCGTCACCGTTAAAGTCATGCAACGCGTATACGATGCGCCTGTTGTTATACAAAAAATGACTCAATCCCCAAAAAGCCCATTGCGGCTGTGCGGTGAAACGCAATAATAACTCTTCGTGCTCTTCTTCCCACAGCGCAAATGCAGCCTGCCGCTCAGCCAAATCGGCGCCACGGTCTTCGCGCGACCACAACGCAAATTCCGCATAAGCCCGCAACACAAACGAAAACGGGTCGTCTTCATCCACCTCAACAGCAATGACGAACGGCTCAATGGAATAGGCGGGTTGGGTAGCGATGACTTCCTCGGTGGTGGGCTCGTCCACCACGGGCGCAGCACAAGCAGCCAAGAATAGCAAAATAATCAATAATGTAAAAATGCGTTTCATGATTAATCCCTCCTTTGCGTCGCCAAACACACCCAGCCTTCTTCCTCGTGCTGCGCGGTGATGGCACTGCTTGCGCCCGCCAGTGCGGCATGCACATCGCCCGCTCGGGTGTCGATAATCCCGCTGCTGAGCCACACGCCGCCGGGCGCAAGCAGTGCACCCACCTGCGGGGCAAGCGCGATAATGGCATCAGCCACGATATTGGACACAATCAAATCAAACCGGCCGGTAATGTGCTGTGCCAAATCACCTTGTAAAAACTGCACCTGCGGCGGCGCAAGGCCATTGCGGGCAGCGTTTTCCTGCGCGTTTTGCACGGCAGCGGGGTCAATGTCTACGCCAATCACACGGCCGGCACCTAGCAGAGCGCTTGCGATAGAAAGAATACCCGAGCCGCAGCCGATGTCCAGCACGGTGCAGCCGGGGGTGATATGTTTTTCTAAGGCTTGCAGGCAAAGGCGCGTGGTGGCGTGGCTGCCCGAGCCAAATGCCACGCCGGGGTCCAACAGTAGCACCGCACGGCCTTCGGGATTGACTTGCGCTTGCCAAGTGGGTTGAATGAGCAATCTTTCGCCCACGGGCAGCGGATGAAAGTAGGCTTTCCAGTTGTTTTCCCAATCTTCGTTGCGGCAATCTTGCAGTGAGATTTTGTGCGCAATGCCCGCGGCGGTGCAGCGTTCGCTCAGCCATGCGGCAGCCTCGGCGGGATTGGTCTGTGCAGGCAGATAAACATGCACAAAGCCCTGCGAGCGGTCTTGCGCCAGCAGGGTTTCGTCAATCATTTGCATGCCGGTGATGGCGGCCACGTCGGCCTCCATGTCGCGGTAGTCCTCAACGTATATGCCGTGCGACACGACCATGTGGGCGATGTCGGCGGCGGTGTCGATGTGTTGGGCGGGGATGGTTAGGGTGAGTTGGGTGAAATGCATGGGTGCTCCTTTTGCAGTCGCTGTAGGGGCGGCGATTACGCCGCCCGGGGCTGAACTAACGCACATATTTTGAAGATTTCGGGCAGCGTAATCGCCGCCCCTACAGGTGGATATAGCTGCGGTCGCTATTCATCATGCCACCAATCCATCCACCATGCGCATGTGCGCAAGATATCCCGGCAGGATATCATCCATCGTGCGGCCAAGGCCGATGACCGAGCCGTGGTCGCCGCGCACAATGGGCATTACCGTCCACTGCCCGGGCGAGATTTGTGGATTGTCGGGGTTAAACACAGGGGAATGCGGCTGGTTAAATGGCCGCGTGGCCGAAATGGTGTTGACCAAGCCGTCATTCGCGCGCCATGCAGCGGTGATGCCACTTGCCGGGTGGGTAAAATTGCCGATTTGCGTGGCCAACAGCCTTGATGCAATGTTCATATCTTCAGCAACAGGACGGCCGTTATCGGTGCCATCCACGGCGAAGGAAAAGTAGAAAGTATGGTGCGATGGCATAGTACGTGCATTCACCAATTGTGCACCGGAAAGGGTTAAATCGGCGAAAGCGTTGTTGGCATTTTCACTTTCTTGCAGGAACTCCACAAAGTTGCTAACACCGGGAATGTTAATGCCCAGCGCACGCATGGCTTGGTCGATTTGCGATTGTGGCAGCGCTTGTGCCACGGCGGCCAGCAGGGGGTCGGCATCCAGCATCGCCATCAGACTCACGCCATTGTGCGGCGTGGCGATGGTGGTGATACTATGCACCCAATTGGCTTTGCCGCCCACAAACAGCGGCGAGATTTCCTCGCCCGTAGCGCCGGCGTGGGCGCGCTCTTCGGCACAACCGAATTGCAGCAAGCCCGCCAGCATACGAATCGTGTTGCCGCCAAAGCTGTGGCCAACGAGATTGACGCGTTGCAGGTTGCCATTCTCGTCTTCTACGCCCCAGCCGGGCAGCATGGGCGTGTCATATAGCGAACCGAAGCGTTCCATTTCATGGCGTTGGGCGTGTGCAGCGCCGTAGTCCACCTGCGTGCCGGTGAGCTGTGCGAATAGTTCGGCTGCACGGTCGCGCGCGCTGCCAGATGGGCTGACCGTGGGTGCATGAATGACAAAGCCTTCTTCGCGCAGTTCAGCGAGCAAATCACCCGCTGTGCCGCCCCAGTAGGGCACGGGGATGGCACTGTCTTCGCCGTGGCCATTGAGTCCATGAACAAACACCCATGTGTGTGGTGTTGGCTCAGCGGTGGTGCCGTTGCAGGCAGGCAGAGCGAACAGCGCAAGCAGCAGCGCTGCGGCAAGTGCAATGGTGGTGAAACGTTTCATGGGCAAACCCTCCCTATATTTATAATATAGTATAGCGTATTTTTGGCGAAAAAGCAAGGCTATTTTTCCAATCAGTTGCATAAACATGTCCCATGAAGACAATTGCATTGGTGGGCAACCCCAACAGCGGCAAAACTACGCTGTTTAACGCGTTAACCGGCCAGCGGCAATTTGTGGGCAACTGGCCGGGTGTGACCGTGCAGGTGAAGCAGGGTAAACTGCGCGGACAACCAAATACCATGCTGCTGGACTTGCCCGGCATTTATTCGCTCACCTCGCTTGCGCCCGAAGAAGCTGTGGCCTGTGATGCGCTGGTGAACCACCCGCCGGACGTTGTGCTGAATATTGTGGACGGCACGAACTTACAGCGCAATCTTTACCTGACCTTGCAACTGCTGGCGCTTGGCGTGCCTGTGGTTGTGGCAGTCAATTGCGCGGACGTGTTGCGAAAGCGCGGCGATGTATTCTCGGTTGCGGCGTTGGCGCGTGAACTGGATTGCCCGGTGGTGGAGATTAGCGCGCTGCGTGGGCAGGGGATGGATAGGCTTATGGAAAAAATGCGGGCAGATTTACATCCGCCCCTACAGGTGCAGAAAAGTAAGAGCGCTGCCGATGCATACGCCAGAATTGAGCGTATCACCCGCCGGTGCATGCGTCCCAGCGGCAAGCCGAATTTGACCGAGCGAATCGACAATCTTGTGCTGCACAAGTGGCTGGCGCTGCCGCTGTTTGTGTTGGTGATGACAGCGGTGTATTATTTGGCGGCGGCGGGGCCGGGGGCGTGGCTTGGTGGCCAAACAGAGGGCGCAATCGCTGTGCTTGGTCAAGTGTTGCCAAACACATGGCTGGGTGCATTGCTGCGAGAGGGTGTGCTGGGCGGAGCGGGCATGTTGTTTGGCTTTGTGCCGCAGCTGATGATGGTGTTCCTGTGCCTGAGCGTGCTGGAGGCAAGCGGATATTTGTCGCGCGTGGCGTTTTTGCTGGACGCGCTGCTGCGCAAATTCGGGCTTTCGGGCAAGTGTTTTATGCCCATGCTGCTGGCCACGGGTTGCAGTGTGCCTGCCATTTTGGCCACCCGCGCGATTGACTGCCCGCGCGAGCGCCGTGTGGTGGCTGCCACGTGCAGCTTTTTGCCCTGCAGCGCGAAATTGCCTATCATTGCACTGATGGCTAACAGGGCGTTTGGTGGAGCGTGGTGGCTTGCACCATTGATGTATTTTGTGTGTGCGGTGGCGATGTTGGGGAGTGCAAAATTTGCTGCTTTTTTTGAAAAAAAAGCCCCTGCGGGGTGCAAGTCGTTTCGTTGTGCTTTATCCGAGTCTAAGCAAAATTTCACGTTGGAGATGCCACAATATAGATTGCCGAGAGGGCGAGATATTTGGCGCAGTGCATGGCGGCGCACGATTGAGTTCATGAAAAAAGCAGGTAGCGTGATTGTGCTGTCGGGCATGTTTGTATGGTTGCTAAGCGCGGTGATGGAGCCTATGGGGAGCGCGATTGCGTGGATATTTTTGCCGCTGGGCTTTGGCTTTTGGCAAGCCGCGGTGGCCAC
>Ga0131853_10012236_pt1 | contig 15713 bp, 16 predicted proteins | sample TergutLab28metaG_FD_92764 | JGI IMG/M metagenome (GOLD analysis project Ga0131853, IMG submission 92764) | Labiotermes labralis P1 segment gut microbial communities from Petit-Saut dam, French Guiana - Lab288 P1 (version 2) (version 2) | ecosystem: Host-associated > Arthropoda: Insects >...
GTAGGAGTCTGGGCCGTGTCTCAGTCCCAGTGTGGCCGATCACCCTCTCAGGTCGGCTATAGATCGTCGCCATGGTAGGCCTTTACCCCACCATCTAGCTAATCTAACGCGGACTCATCCTATGCCGATAAATCTTTTCTCGCAGTACCATGCGATACCGGGAGCTTATGCGGTATTAGCAATCGTTTCCGACTGTTATCCCGCAGCATAGGGCAGATTATCCACGTGTTACTCACCCGTCCGCCGCTAAAATATTCAAGATCCACCCCGAAGGGCTTCTCAGCGAATATCTCCGCTCGACTTGCATGTGTTAGGCACGCCGCCAGCGTTCATCCTGAGCCAGGATCAAACTCTCAAGTTAATTGGTTTGAACTTGTCGTTTATCAAAAACGACTTAGCCCGGATTCAACTGCCATTTTGCAATGACATTATCCGTTACTTGTTTATAGTCGTGATTATGATCAAAACTTTTGATGTACAAAAGTAGCTGGCACATAACCCAGACTTTGACCGAGGTGATTAACCCCGATCAGGGTCCCTAAATTTCTTTTCATGGTATTCTGTTTTCAAGGGGCAACTCGACAATAATCCTTAATACAACAGCTTGTTAACACTCTTCTATTCTGGATTCATTGCCATTTTCTTCACTCTCACTTCGTGAGCGACAAAGGCTATTATAGACCCTATCTAATAAACTGTCAACTACTTTCTTAAAAGTTTTTTCAATTATTTTTGCCTCCCTACATTCCTACCGGAATATACCTGGAACACCCCACTTTATCGCGATTTTACACACGACACTACTCTCCTAATATACCCCAAGACTCTCAATTTAGACGAAATTTATACAAATTTACACAATTTAATCCTAAAACTTCGAACTGGAAATGTTTGGATGTGGCATGGTAACAAATTATTCCTCTGGTGCATAAGATACAAGAACGATTAAACCATAGGAACGAGGCACGACGATGAACAACGAGCAATCGGCCCTTCTGTTGCAGTTGATGCAGAGCTTAAACAAAAACGCATCTGAGGATTTAAGTTCGCAACTCCGGTCACCAATTGACATTCTGGTTACGCTGCGTCCCATGCTTTCGCCAAGAGAGCAAAAATTTATAGACTTAATGATCAAATTCCGAGAACTACGGGTACTTATGGACGAACTTTTCGAGTACGAAACTATGTAAAAAAAGAAAAAACTTGCCAAACGGGCTTGCACAAAATCGCAAGCCCGTTTACAATTCTATACATAAGGATGTAGAAACAAATTTTAGGAGGTAAAAAAATGAATGATGTATTAAAAACAATTGCCGAACGTAATTCTTGCAGGAATTTTTCACCAGCACCCATTAGCGACCAGCAAGTTCATGAATTGGTAACGGCGGCCCTTGCCTCGCCCAGCGGCATGAACCGTCAGCCATGGCATATAATAGCAATAACCGACAAGTCGCTAATCGACGAAATGGACAAATATGTGATGGAAGGCATGAAGACGCAAAACGAAGAAGCATACAAACGTATGATGGACAGAGGCGGCAAAATTTTTTATGATGCCCCATGTTTTATTGTCATCGCGAAAGAAGATGGCGATTATGCCGCTATTGACTGCGGCATTGTTAGCCAGAACATATCGCTTGCCGCGCATTCGCTTGGGCTTGGCAGTGTAATATGCGGAATGGCGCGCATGGTATTTAGCGGTGAAAGAGGCGACGAGTTTAAGAAGCGCATAAAAATGCCGGAAGGATATACATTTGGGTTATCTGTATGTGTTGGCGCAGCAATAAGCGGCAAAGACCCGCACGAGTTGAACTTTGACAAAGTGACGTATATAAAATAAGGCAAAGCCCATTACAAAAGGAGATGCATTATGGATATATTTAAGGAACAAATCGTAAAACGAAACCCCACCAAGATGGATAATATAAAACGGATTGGGCTTGGCATTGCCGTCATTTTATCTTTCTTTATATCAGTAGCACTAATTCCGCCATTTGCGCCAATTATAACATTAGCCGTCGGCTTTGGCGCGTATTACCTAAACGGGCTTTTGAAAGTAGAATATGAATATGTATTCACCAACGGCGAGTTGGATATTGATGCAATTTATAACCGTTCACGCAGAAAACGCGTATTTTCGTCGCATGTAAACAAATTTGAAATTATGGCGCATGTGGAAGATACCACGCATTCAGGCAGTTTTAATAGTGCGCATGAAGTCCGCGATTATTCCAGCGGAACAGTTGGCCCGGATACTTATGCGTGCTTGACCAACTATCAAGGCAAAAGCCTAAAGGTAGTAATCGAGCCTAACGAAAAGATGTTGGATGCGATCAAAGGATCGATATCAAGAAGCAAATTGCATATACGCAAATAGGGTTTGCATATCACAATTTCCAAGAAGCGGCAAAGCCGCTTCCCGAAGGAAGCGTAGCTGGGCTTTGCCCTGCGAAGCGGCGGGGTTTGGGGTTTGACCCCTGCGAGGCAGGCGTGCGTAAGCACGGGCCACCCGGCCAGCAAGCGCAGCTTGCGAGAGGGCAGCGCCCCATCAAAATAAAAAGGCATTTCTTGCTGGTCACGACCGGCGAGAAATGCCTTTTTACTTTTGCTATAGCATCTTTACATAACTTTCATATCGCAGTGGATGAATTTCGTTTCCGACTTGCGCTTTAACAGCACAGTCGCGCTCGTGATGATGCAAGCAATTGGCGAACCGGCATTGACTTGCAAATTGTTCAAATTCCAGAAATAGCGAGCCGAGCTTGTTCTTAGGTATCGTCGTTGCATCCAGCGAGGTGAAACCGGGAGTATCCACACAAAGGCCGTCCCGGGGGTCATCGGACAGCGGGAATATTTCCGAGTGGCGGGTCGTGTGCTTTCCCCTGCCAAGCTTGACGCTGAGTTCGCCCGTGGCCAATTCCAGCTTGGGTGCAAGCGCATTTATTAGGCTAGATTTACCAACCCCGCTAGGGCCCGCAAAAACGTTTGTTTTCCCGGCCATTAGGCGGCGCAGTTCAGACAACCCATTGCTTTCGGCTGCAGATGTGTACACCAGCGGATATCCGGCATTGATATAAGGAGCAAAACTGCTGCCGCAGACTGTAATATCCGATTTATTAACACAAATGAGAACAGGTATGTCTTCATATGCCACCAGCACCAAAAAGCGATCCAGAAGTCCTGCGTTGAAATCCGGCTGTGCTGTTGCTACGGTTATAATCACTTGGTCTATATTGGCAACCGGCGGGCGGCGCAATTCGTTTTTACGGGGCTTTATTGTGTGAAGCGTGCCAGTTTGCTTATCTGCGTCGGTAACAGAAATTATTACGGCAGCGGCAATTAGTAGTGTATTGCTCCTGTTGCGAAACACGCCGCGAGGGTTGCAGACATATCGTATGCCGTCTGCAAGAATGGTATATGCCCCACCCACACCCTTTATTATTATGCCATGTTTATCCATATTGGGTTCCATTCCTTTCAGTCTATCCGCTAAAAGTATATGGTATAGAATGGCGCAACGTGCTTATGCCGCCTTCTATAGAATAAACCCGAAACATTACCGTACCGGTACCATAAATGTTAAGTGACATAGGGAATTGGCTGACTGCAACCGGTAGGTCAAATACAACTTGAGGGCTGCCATCGTCTGTTTGGCGCGTGACCCGCACATGTTGTGCTTGTGTTCCATACGGTACATCCCACAGTTGTATATTGAGAACACTCATGCTTACGTTAGGCGACGGCTGAGTCGTTTCCGGTGGGGGTTGAGTCGTCTCTGGGGGAAGTGGCTGGGTGGTTTCCGGCGGGGGCAGAGTCGTCTCCGGAGGTAGGGGCTGAGTCGTTTCCGGCGGGGGCTGGGTAGTTTCCAAGGATGGCGGCTGAGTGGTTTCCGGAAGCGGTGCTCCGGTGCTAACAGTGAAGTTTACTATGCCATCTCCCCGGCCCACCACTTCACCCGGCATCGGGTCTTGCGCAATTATTACGCCTATTGCATGTTCCGCACTTGCCGCAGTTGTTCTTATTCCAAGAATTAAATTTGCCGCCCGAAGTGTGGCATGTGCGGCGGATTCTGTTTGACCAATTAGGTTTGGTACAGCAATTTCCCCTGTATCCGGCCCAAGCGACACCTGCAAAATAACCGCAGAACCTTCACGCATTGGTGTATTAGCCACAGGATATTGCGATATGACAGTATTAACCTCCACATCTTCACTTAGCAGAAACTCCAGCTCTACTTCGAATGCGGTTAAATATGATTCTGCGGCTTGTAAATCAAGCCCTATTACATCGCGCATCAAATAACTATACTCCACCGGCGCACCCAAGCTTACAGTTACCAGAACGGTACCGCCCGGCGGGTTTGTGGATGGCTGAAGCTGCTCAATTATATGGTTGTATGGCACCTCATCATGATAGTCTCGGGCATAGATATAAATTGTCAGGCCCAAGCCTTCTGCCAGATTGGTGGCCTCGCTCAAGGCCAAACCTTCTAATGGAGGAAGTACATGGTCGTCCCTATCTATAACGCGTGTGTAAATAAAGTATCCTGCAATAAGCACCAGCACAATAAACACAATTGCTAACAGAATCCCGCCTAAGATTGCTATTTTATCGGACTTTTTTTCTTCTAGCTCACTGTCATAATCGTCATAGTCATCGTAATCATCATAATCGTCGTCATAATCTTCGCCATTTAAGAAAGCCATACGCGCATGGTCGCGTTGTTGTTTAGCGATTTTATCGGTGTCGGTCTTTATGAAACGCGTTGGCGCCTCTATTTCTACTTCAGACGTTACGAATGCACCGCTTGGGTCTGCCTGTGCATGCCTTAGATCTGCAATTAGGTCTTCCGTAGTCCTATATCGCATTGCCGGCAGCTTTTCTGTAGCTTTAGCAATAATTTTTAAGAGGCTGTCAGACACATTTGAGTTAAAATCCAAAATGCTTGGGAATTGCCTGTCCAAATGGCACATTGCTATCGCAACCTCGGTATCACCATCGAATGGCAGCCTGCCCGTCGCCATTTCGTACATGCAAACACCCAAAGAATAAATGTCTGTTTTATGGTCTATATAACCGCTTCGCGCTTGTTCTGGCGAAAAATAATGCACACTGCCCATAGAGCCGGAACCGGCAGTTAAAGTGCTGTTTCTGGCGGCGCGCGCAATACCAAAATCGGCCACTTTAACTACATTGGTACGGGTTACTAATATGTTTTGAGGTTTAATATCCCTGTGTACTATGTCGTTGCGGTGTGCTTCCGCAAGCCCTTCCGCAATTTGAATAGCTACCGCAATAATAATGTCGTCATCAAACGGAGCTTTTTTAGTGATAAGCTCTTTTAGCGATGCGCCGTCTACGTACTCTAGTACGATATAGCAAATATCTCCGTCTTGTCCATAATCGAAAATACTTACAATGTTTTGATGGTTAAGTGCAGCGGCGGCACGCGCCTCTTGCGGAAAGCGGTCTATTAAGTCATCATCTGTAAGATAGTCCTCTTTCAGCACTTTGAATGTTACATATCTATCCAGTTTTTTATCATGCGCACGATAAACCACTGACATACCACCGGACCCTATTATGGCATCAATTTCATAACGGCCCGCAACCAGTGTTCCAGCCTGTAGATTCAAGTTGTCACCCCTTCTTTTTAAATGGGGCTCTGCCCCCGTAGCAACGTAGTCGATTTTATTTTATATCTATCAAAATGGCAGAGATATTATCGTGCCCGCCATGTGCGTTTGCTTCTTTTATCAGGAGTTTTGCGCGATGTTCTACAAAACTTTCGATATCCACAATCTCTTTGATTTTGCCATTATTCAACATATTGCTTAACCCATCGGAACACAGCAAAATAGCGGCTATATCACCCAAAGGGTAAATGAGCCCGTCCATTTTAAAATCACCCGGCACACCAAGGGCCCGTGTGATCACATGCCTGCTGGGGTGAGTTGCTGCTTCTTTTGCTGTAATTTGCCCGGCTTGCAACATTTCTTCTATATGGGTATGGTCGTTGGTTATTTGCGTTATGCCAGATGGCGATATGGCATAGACACGGCTATCGCCAACATGGATAATAATTACTTTTTCGCCAGTTATTGTGCAGGCGGTAAGCGTTGTACCCATACCTTCCATTGCAGAATTATCTTCTGCCAGTTTGCATACTTTAGAATTCGCTTCTTGCGCTGCCGTCACCAATAAATCCAAATAGTTATCAGGCTGCACGAGCTCTGCAACCTTAAACTTACGGATATAGTCAACTACAGCTTCCACAGCCTGGGAACTTGCTACTTCCCCGGCATTGTGGCCGCCCATACCATCTGCTACAATAAACAAATTGGGCAATGGCCCAACCGGCTCGTTGGCAACAAAAATGGCATCCTGATTTATACTTCTGGCATTACCAGTATCTGTAAAACCTGCTGCGTACATAAAACACCTCGTAAAATAAGTCATACCTATTATAGTGCTTGTTTGCTGTGTTAACAAGTTTTTTATGAAATCTTCTATGAAAATGTCAAACTTTCAGTTGACAGGATATGCGCAGATATGTAGCATACACACATAGGAGAGTGATATTCATGAAAAAAATTACACTGGTGCTGGGCGTTATTGGCGCCGATGTACACGCAGTGGGCAACAAAATTCTTGACTATGTGTATACACAGGCCGGTTTTAATGTCGTTAACTTGGGTGTTATGGTTTCGCAAAAGGAATTTGTCGAAGCGGCCGTAGAATCTGCGGCAGATGCAATTGTCGTTTCGTCGCTATACGGGCATGGCGAAATTGACTGCAAAGGACTTAGGCAAAAATGCGACGAAGCCGGGCTTATGGGTATAAAATTGTATGCTGGGGGCAACCTGGTTGTTGGCAAGCAAGAATTTACAGAGGTCGAAAAATTGTTCCTGGATATGGGTTTTGACAGAGTGTACCCACCCGGCACAGATCCACAGCTTAGCATCGACCATATAAACCTGGATATCGGGTAATTTCCAAGGAGGTCTTCATGAGCCTGTTATTATGCTGTGACTTCGGCTCGACGTTCACCAAGTTAACCGTTATCGATTGCCAAAGCTGCGAAATTGTGGCAGCAAGCAGAACATTCACCACGGTGGATGCAGGGCTAATGATTGGGCTTGGTCATGGATTGGATGAAATATACAAACAGTGCGGTGCGAGAGATTTTGATATAAGGCTTGCGGCAAGTTCTGCGGCGGGTGGCCTTAAAATGGTGTCCAGCGGCCTTGTGCCAGATTTGACCGCCAAGGCATCACGCCTTGCAGCCGCAAGCGCAGGGGCAAAAGTTCTAAAAACCTACTCGTACGAATTAACAGACAGTGATACGGAAGAAATCGCCCAAATATCGCCTGATATTATCCTGTTAAGCGGCGGGATAGACGGGGGGAATAAAGACGTATTGCTTCGCAACGCCGCGAACATTGCTAAAATCCCAGGAGAATTTTGCGCGATAGTCGCGGGCAACCGCTCGGCGGCAGATGAAGCCTGCAAATTAGTAATTTCCGGTGGCAAACGTGCTGTGGTTTGCGAAAATGTCATGCCGCAATTTGGCAAGCTAAATATCGAGCCTGCCAAAAATGCTATACGTGAATTGTTCATCAAAAATATTATATCCGCAAAAGGCTTGGACGAAGCCCAGCAATTTATGACCGACGAAATTGTACCAACGCCGCTTGCGGTATTTGAAGCGGCAAAGCTGCTAAGCGAGGGGATTGACGGCAGAGACGACTTTCAATCTGGCCTAGGCGCACTTATGGTATTTGATTTGGGGGGTGCGACCACGGATGTATATTCCATGGCAGATGGCCTGCCTAAAAACCCGCAAGTATACGTACAAGGGCTGATAGAGCCATTTGCCAAGCGCACAGTTGAAGGTGACATCGGTATGCGCTATTCGCTTACGCCAATGCTGGATGTTATAGAATCGGCTCCTCATTTTTATAACACGTATGATATCACACCGGAAGATGTTTCCACATGGAAAGATATTTGCTTAGCAGACCCTTCTGCACTACCGGCAAGCAAATTTGAAGCTTACAAGCCGATAGAGGAAGCCTTGGCAACAGAAGCCGTAAGAATATCCATGTCACGCCATGTGGGTTTTTACGAAACCACTTACACGCCCATGGGCGAAACCATTATCCAAACAGGCAAGGATTTAACACAGGTTAAATATGTTATTGGCACGGGCGGGGCAATTATAGGGGCCGACTCACCGGGAAAAATACTGCAAGCGGCGGCATACAGCCCAAGAGATGTAAATTTGCTAAAACCGCAAAACCCCAAGTTGCTGCTTGATAAGGAATATTGCTTTTCCGCTATGGGGCTTTTGGCACAAAGGTATCCGCGACTTGCATTGCAAATGATGAAGAGGAAGTTTGTCTCGCTATAATCATCCAAAGGGATGAAATATTCAAGTGAATATCAACGTTGATGACGACCGTACGTTTATCTCGAATTATATTAACCAATGGTTAGTGCAATTTCCTAGAGAATGAAAAAACAGAAAGGTGAAGCCAATGACACTTAAAAACGAAAAATTATCAGATGGCCTGTTTCACAGCATACGTAAAGATGTCCTTACACACTGGGAAACAGGCAAAGAAGTCGATTTTGACGAGGCAGTCAGCTATCAAAAATCTATCGCAGACGAAAAACGCTTCTCGGCCAAATTGGACAAAGCGGATGCGCAAAACAGAACCCTAACCCAGCCGCGCGCGGGGGTTGCACTACCGGAACAGCACATAGAGCTTCTTCGCCACCTAGAAGAAGAGGGCGAAGCAGACCTTTTGCCAACAACAATAGACAGCTACACGCGCCACAACCGCTATCAAGAAGCCCAAGTCGGCATAGATGAAAGCATCAAGCATGGGCGTTCTCTGCTAAACGGCTTCCCCGCAGTAAATTATGGCGTAAGAATATGCCGCGATGTCACAAGCGCGCTAAAAAGTCCCGTTCAGGTGCGTCACGGCACACCAGATGCCCGGCTGCTTACGGAAATAAGTGTCGCGGGTGGCTTCACTTCATACGAGGGCGGCGGCATTTCGTATAATATCCCATACGCTAAAAAACACACGCTGGAAAAAACCATTTACGACTGGCAATACTGCGACCGCCTTATCGGCCTATACGAAGAAGCGGGCGTAACCATAAACCGTGAGCCTTTTGGCCCGCTGACGGGTACTTTGGTACCACCATGTATTTCCAATGCGGTTGCCATTATAGAGGCACTTTTGGCGGCGGCACAGGGCTGTAAGCATATCACCGTAGGTTATGGGCAATGCGGCAACTTGATTCAAGACGTTGCGGCAATTAAAAGCCTGCGGGCGCAAACCGAACATTACCTTGCGGAACACGGCTTTGCAGATGTAAAAGTGTCTACCGTGCTCCACCAATGGATGGGCGGTTTCCCGCAAGACGAAAGCAAAGCATTTGGCGTTATTTCCTGGGGTGCGGCGGCGGCGGCATTATCTTGTGCCACAAAAGTCATTGTTAAAACCCCGCACGAAGCGATGGGAATCCCAACAAAAGAAGCGAACGCAGCAGGGCTGAAAGCAACCAAACAAGTCGTCTCTATGTTAACAGATCAGCAGCTTCTTAGCCTCAAAGATGTAAGCGACGAATGCGACATAATCAAAGAAGAAGTGCGCCTGATAATGGACAAAACGCTGGAGCTTGGCGGTGGAGACATTGCATTGGGCACTGTACGCGCTTTTGAAGCCGGAATTATCGACGTACCGTTTGCGCCAAGTATGTACAATGCCGGTAAAATACTACCCGCGCGTGACAATGTAGGCGCAATCCGTTTATTGGAATGCGCAAACCTGCCATTTAGCAGCGACCTCAAAGATTTCCATCACAGTAAATTAGACGAGCGCGGCAAACAAGAAGGACGTGCCGTGAACTTCCAAATGGTCATAGACGATATATTTGCCATAGGTAAAGGGCACTTGGTCGGCAGGCCGTAGTATAGTTTTCAAAATAATTTTCTGCAGAAGGAAGGATATCAATGAAAATAGTTGATTTAGTTTGCGCCAGCGGAAGGTCAGGATTCTTCTTTGACGACCAGCAAGCGATAAAAACAAACGCTGTAAAGGACGGCAATGCATACAAAGGGTACCCTATAACCCCAGGGTTCCAGGCGGTTAGACAGGCTGGCGAAAGTGTTTCCATCATGCTTATTTTAGAAGATGGGCAAATCGCTCATGGAGATTGCGCAGCGGTTCAATATTCCGGTGCGGCTGGGCGCGACCCGTTATTTTTGGCAGACGAGTTCATCCCTATAATAAACGAAGTTGTACGGCCCATTTTGGTAGGGCGTGAAATTACCTCCTTCCGTGATATGGCTACGGAATTGGATGCCCTGTGTCACAATGGTAAACTACTCCACACCGCTATTCGTTATGGGGTTACTCAGGCGGCGTTGGATGCCGTGGCAAAATCCAAACATAAACTAATGGCACAAATAGTTGCAGACGAATATGAAGTCGAAATTTCAGATAAACCCATCCCAATATTCAGCCAATCCGGCGACGAGCCATACGATAACGCAGACAAGATGATACTAAAAAAGGCCGACGTGCTGCCGCACGCGCTATTCAACAATGTGGATAAAGTTGGCTTCCAGGGTTACAAGCTGCTTGAATATGTAAAATGGCTGCGGAACAGGATTTTCGAGCTACGTTGGTCAGACACCTACAACCCTATCATCCATCTGGATGTTTACGGCACAATAGGCACCGTTTTCGACCATTCGTACGATAGAATAGCCGAATACATGCAGCAACTTGAGTTTGCCGCCAAACCGCTGAAAGTACGCGTAGAGGGCCCTGTAGACATGGGCGATAGGGAAACGCAGGTATTGGCATTGATGCGCTTGCGTCAAGTGCTGGAAATGCGCGGCATAGACGTAGAATTGGTGGCCGACGAATGGTGCAACACACTGGAGGACGTTGTCCATTTTACGGAAAACAAAGCCGGACATATGGTACAAATAAAAACCCCGGATTTGGGCGGTATAAACAATTCCATAGAAGCGGTGCTGTATTGCAAGAAGCATGGTATGGACAGTTATTTGGGCGGCACATGTAACGAAACAGAGCGTTCGGCACAGGTGTGCGCACATATAGCCATGGCGGTTTCGCCAAAGCAAATGCTGGCAAAACCCGGCATGGGCATGGACGAAGGGTATATGATTGTGTTTAATGAAATGCGGCGAATTTTGGCGTTGAAGGATAGAGTGTGAATGTATGAAGTTTGAAACAAAACGGCTTATCCTCCGCCCCTTCACCATAGAAGATGCGGAGTCTATGTACAAAAACTGGGCCTCAGACCCGGACGTACTGCGCTACATGCCCTACGACATTTGCGAATCGTTGGAATCTACCCGCAAATGTATCGAAGGCTGGCTGGGTTATTTCAGAAGCCTTGGCAAAAACGCCTGGCAAGCATGGGCTATCGAGCTAAAAGCATCAAATGAAGTAATAGGCACCATAGACTATGCCGAGCTTGATAGCGACGCCCGCTCTGCAGAAGTGGGCTACCAAATAGGCAAGGCATGGTGGGGAAACGGTTATTGCACCGAAGCTTTAATAGAACTGGCGAATTACGCCTTCGACACAGAGGGGCTAAACCGCCTATGGGGCGGCTACGACCCGCGCAACCCTGCATCCGGCAAAGTTATGGAGAAAGCAGGTTTCCGTTACGAAGGCACCCTTCGCCACCACAGGTTACGCCATGGCGAGCTAGTAGACCGCGTTATCTATGGTATGATTAGGCCCGACCGTGGTTAGGGCAAATTGTCCCATCTGTGGGTCTATATCACTTGATAGCGTGACTATCTACAACAAAAGCTTGCGTAAGCAGACATTTGACATATCGCCCATTTTGCCTGCCTGCAATATTTGTGGTTCGGAAGCAGAAGTTACAGGAAATACACGAGGCGTTAAAATTCTTTTGTTAAACGGAACATGTGGTAGCGGGAAGTCCTCTATAGCGGATGAGCTTATGAAGTTTCATGGTTTCCTTGCGATTGATGGAGATTGTGTAAGGCAAGTTCAAAAGTACAAGCTTGGGCCAGAACGTAAATGGGTAAACAATGCACCCGAAATGATAGAGGAAATAGGCAAAGAGATTGATATATTATCCGCTGTAGGAAGTGAAATTGTCATATCCACTGTAGTGGAGCCGGATGATTTGCCAAAATACATCTCCCTGTTTGAAAGTAAGGGTATGGATTATCGGATTATCCTGTTAAAGCCAGATTATGAAACGGTTGTTAAGCGAACCCAAACAAGAACTTGCTTCGGAAGTATTACGCCAGAATATTGGGTGCGGTATTTTTACGATAAGTTGGAATTTGATGATGTTGAAACATTAGATAATTCGAACCTATCAGTAGAACAATCTGCAGTGGCAATTTTGCAAAAGTGTAATTTTAGCGTTTGCCTCAAAGGAGGAGTGACACAATGAACGAGATGAACCACATAGAAAATTATTACAATAATATCGACGAAGAAGCACGACTAGGATATAAACACGGCCTAGTAGAATTTCTAACAACCATGCGGTATATCGAAAAATATCTACAACCGGGCGCACATGTACTGGAAATTGGTGCAGGCACAGGGCGGTACAGCCGCGCCATAGCCGATATGGGCTATAAAGTAGAAGCCGTGGAATTTGTGCCTCATAATATCGAAATTTTCCGGCAGTTAACCACAGAAACACAGGACATTCGCATTAGCCAAGGCAATGCCCTAGACTTAAATATGTTCGCAAACAATTTATTCGACATTACACTTATGTTTGGGCCAATGTACCATTTGTATACAGAGGCCGACAAACACCAAGCCATAAGCGAAGCATTACGAGTGACAAAACCCGGCGGCGTAGTACTTGTAGCATATTGTATTAGCGATGCCAGCATTTTAGAAGGTTTGAATAGTTGGTTTGTAGACTACGTTGCCAAAGGGAAAATAAACCCTGTAACTTTTGACACCACTAGCGAGCCCGAGGATATATTCGAGCTTGTTCGTAAAGACGATATTGACCGCTTAATGGCTCAATTTCAGGTTGAAAGGTTGCATTATGTAGCCACAGATATGATTAGCAGGTTATTGCGTGAAAGCTTGACAAATGCGAGCGAAGAAGCTTTCGAGCTGTATTTAAAGTATCATTTTGCTGTATGCGAAAGGCCGGATATGGTGGGATTAACAAACCATAGTCTTGATATTTTCAGGAAAGGAGCTTAACAATGAACGAATTCAGAGTACTAGCCCCAACGGCAATCTTGGGTTATGGCTTCCCAGAGGCATCCTTCATAGAAGGCATGAAACGCAAACCTCACGTCATCGCCGTTGATGCCGGTTCTACAGACCCCGGCCCATATTACCTAGGGGCGGGCACATCTTTCACAGACCGCAGTGCCGTAAAACGCGACCTGGAATACATGATAAAAGCGGGAGTTGAAAACAACATCCCGGTTATTATAGGCTCGGCAGGCGGCAGCGGTGCGGATTCACACTTGGACTGGAATGTAGACATTGTACTGGAAATTGCACGGGAACAAGACCTCACATTCAAGCTTGGAGTCATAAATTCACAGATAGATAAAAATATCGTCTTAGAGCAATTTCAAAACGGCGGTTTAAAACCCATGTCGTCTGTGCCGCCAATTACGGAAGCGCAAATTACAAATTCCTCTAATATTGTAGCGCAAATGGGCATCGAGCCGTTTATTAAGGCATTAGATGAAGGGGCGCAGGTAATCGTAGCTGGCCGTGCCTACGACCCTACCGTTTTCGCCTGCGTTGCAATTAGAAACGGCTTTGACGAAGGGCTTGCGCTTCACATGGGTAAAATTTTGGAATGCGCAACTATTGCATGTGTGCCGGGCAGCGGCTCGGATTGTATGCTTGGCACCCTGCGAGAAGACCATTTTGTACTGGAACCCCTATCAAACGTGCGCAAATGCACCACGTTGTCCGTTGCCGCGCACACTTTATACGAAAAAAGCGACCCAACAAAACTACCCGGTCCCGGCGGCGTTCTAGATTTATCAAACTGCGTGTTCGAACAGCTAACCGAAAATAGCGTAAAGGTAAGCCGCACAAAACTTATCCGGGACAAAGAATACTATATAAAGCTGGAAGGCGCCGCGCTAAAAGGCTATCGTACGGTTAGCATTGCCGCGGCGAGCGACCCAATTTTTATAGAAAATATCGACAGCATTGTAATGGCAGTGAAGGAAAGGGTTCAATCGAATTTTTCAAATCTAAACAATAGCGATTATTTTCTGGACTTTAAAGTGTATGGCAAAAACGGTGTTCTGCTAAATAGCGGCACGACTCCCCCACCCCATTATAGCCCGGCAGAAATATGTATCGTCATAGAGGCCGTCGCCCAGACACAAGACATTGCTAACACAATTTGCTCCTTCGCCCGCTCCAGCCTGTTACACTACGGCTACGAAGGGCGCAAGTCCACTGCCGGCAACCTGGCATTCCCCTTCTCCCCATCCGATTTTGAAGCAGGAGAAGTGTTCAACTTTAGCGTATACTGCCTTATGCGTTCGCCGGACCCATGCATGTATTTCCCGGTTAGCGTAAAACTTTGTGATAAGGGGGAGCTGAAAGAGTGAAAAAAGGCGAACTTCCTTTTTTCTTCAAAATTTTATTTCTGCCTTCCGCGCACGGGAAGCGTTCACTTCGCTCACTGTGCGCCAGCAAGGAGGTATACACCGGCGAAGCTGGCGATGCGATAGCACCGGGCCGCCCGGCCAGTTTTGCAGTGCACTACAAAACAAGAGGGGCTATGCCCGACTGAAGTGAACCCGAAAGAAGTCGGGTGGCGTTAGCCGCTTTCGCGAAGCGAAAGTTCTGAAAGGAATGAAATCAACCATGCAAAAATTAAAATTATTCGACTGCGCCGATGTGATAAGAAGCAAAAACTCCGGCCCTTTTGAACTCACCTTCGACATCATTTTCAAAGAGCAAACCATGTTTGAGCGTTTCAGGGATGCGAATATCATGACAAAAGCGGTTTTTACCCAATTATACAATATACAGGAAGCCGACATAACTGGTATAATCGCCTTTGCCCCTGCTAAAGCAATTAAAATAACCATGAAAAGACCGTTAGCATCCGGCGACTTAGGGGAATGTGATGTCTATGGTGCCCAGCAACATGCACCACTTTTGGGGTTTGAGTTCGAGATATAAATAATTTAGGAGGGGAATTAGCCATGTTATATTGCCCTAAATGCGGCGGATTGCGAGAACAAGACGCCAAAACAGTTAACGGCGTAAGCCAGTGCCCAAACTGCAAAGTTTATTTCAATGCAGATGGCGGCATGATTGGACAATCAAGTGAGCAACCCCATTACCAAGACAAAAAAAGCGGTAACCCCAAAACATATATAATTATTTATGCAGTTCTTGTTGCCTTAGGCCCAGTATTAAGCTTTTTGACTATGCTATTGCGAGGTTTTGGCGAGAATCTAACGCAAACCACCTCAAGCCCTGTGTCAGTTTCAATATCACTAGCCTCTATCGGGGCGCTGATAACAATAGTTATAGGCTTTATAAAATGCCCCGATAGCAGGGCAATTAAAGTACTGTTTTGGATTACCATAAGCTATGTTATTTTTACCATACTTATAAGCGTACTTGTACTTGTTGTGTGCCTTGCGA
>Ga0131853_10012237_pt1 | contig 15712 bp, 10 predicted proteins | sample TergutLab28metaG_FD_92764 | JGI IMG/M metagenome (GOLD analysis project Ga0131853, IMG submission 92764) | Labiotermes labralis P1 segment gut microbial communities from Petit-Saut dam, French Guiana - Lab288 P1 (version 2) (version 2) | ecosystem: Host-associated > Arthropoda: Insects >...
CGCCTAGGTCTCCCCAGTGATCTCTTTCCCTCTGGTTTCCCCACCAAGACCCTATACACCCCCCTCTCCTCACCCATACGCGCCACATGCTCTGCCCATCTCATTCTTCTCGATTTTATCACCTGCACAATATTGGGTGAGGAGTACAGATCATTTAGCTCCTCATTATGCAGTCTCCTCCATTCCCCCATTACCTCGTCCCTCCTAGGTCCAAATATTCTCCTCAGCATCATGTTCTCAAATACCCTCAGCTTCCCTTTCCTCCCGCGATGTCAGTGACCAAGTTTCACACCCATACAAAACAACAGGCAAAATTGTAGTTCTATATATATCTTGATCTTTAAAATAGGAAACCTACACACACTGATATTACCATACAGTTCTCTTCTAACCACCCCTACAAACATAAACTCACAGCATTTAATTTTTGTGCAAATAGATTGCTAGTACTGCCTATCACAAAATAAGCTAAACAACAAGAATGGAAAATCATACTTGCAATAGCCTAAAACAATGGATTCCCTCTACATATTCACAACCTGAAGAAAAAACTAATAGCCAAAAAACAAACAAAAAACTCCCAATCACAACAATACAACAACTCAAAAAATGGGTAACATTCACATATCACAGTCTGCTAATACGAAAAATAAGTAATCTCTTCAAACACTCTAACTTGAGTATAGCCTTATGTGCCACAAACACTATACATCAACTGACAAAATAGCTAAAATTGGTACAAATTCCAGTGGTATATACAAACTCAAATGTAACACTTGTAACAATTCATATGCAGGACAGTCAGGTAGATCAACAGCAACAAAATACAAAGAACACACACAATACATAAGAACCAATAACCCGATTTGAGCATATGCATTACACATACTAAACAATAGATGTGAATACGGCACTGCAGAGGAAACAATGGAATTAATGAAACCATACAATAAGGGAATGAGAAAGAATTGTTGAGAAACTCTGTATAAGCAAGCCTTTTACCAACGTAACATATTGATCGAAGAACAGCAGGTCAATGACGTAAATCCTGTGTACAATTTGGCAAACATGTCACGAGGCCAACTGTGTGTTCCCTAGCTCAGTCAGGTTCCAAACAGTGCAGCAGACATTCACCAGCAAGGGTGAGTCCAATTAATTCCGATACTATTTATTACATTTTATTTTGTTTTCAAAATCCTTATTATTGCAGTACTTGACGCAATGTTTTTCATTGCAGACCTGGTAACATATGCAGCCACGCCGCCAGATTAACTACAACGATGTAGTTTAAACAGTTGTTTTAACACTGTAACTTTAGCAAGCTCACCCAGTATGCTCCCTGATGATGGTGATCACACCAAAACATGTTGGAGCTATTGTAATTTTAATGTAAATTTTAGTACTCCTTGAAAACAATTCTCTTGTGCACCAGTTGGTAATAGAACACTTTAATAATGGCAAGATGCATGGTACAAATGTGAATTTAAAAAAAAACTTAAAATATTAGTTTTGGAATTGATGTTTGCTTGACTGGGATGTTATTCCTCATAAATTCTGCATTAAATGATTATCTTCACCAACAAACTACATTTCATGTCTTACCATCTACAGTGATTTTGACATTCCTGAACATAAGGCAGCAAGGTTTTTTTTTATTTTTTACTGTCATAACTTTTAGGGGTAGGTCCCATTTTTATCGTAAGCTTTCTATAAACACAGATTCTACCTTCCACTAATTTGCTGTTTTCATCTGTTTGTGGCTAAGTTGTTCACTTACTGACCATTTGAGTAATATGTCTTGATTTGATATAACGGTATTTAAACTTTACACATAAATTCTAGCTCTTCAGCCGTCTTTTTGTGATGAACATTTGGAGAAGCAGATTTTTTCAAATTTACAGCAGTTTAATTTTATGCTGATTTTTTATGTAGCTTGGCCCTAGCCAAAAGTGCAGCTTCATGACTTGGCTGCTTTAGCCCTGGGGAGAGAAAATTTGGTACCCTTTACATAGGAGGCTGGATGGGCCCCAAAGCTGGTTTCATCACTTTGGAGAGGATAAAAATCTCTTGCCCTTGCCAGGAATTGAACCTCCAATTCCTTAGGCATCCAGCCTGTAGTAGTTACACTTTCCTGCTATTAATGAGAGTTCTTTTCAGTTTAACTGTGCATATAATTTCATTTCTTTATTCCATTGTTTGGGTGAGTAAAAAGAGATGCTAGCAATTTATTAATGAGATTATATCTTTCTCAGCTGTAATATTGCTGAGAGAATATTGTTGTAAAATTATTTTAGAATGTTGCTTTCATTTTTTTTTTTTTTCACATTGTGATAGACCCATTAATTTGTGTTGCCTGCTGTATTGCAAACTGGCATATTAATGTGAATATAGAAATAGGCTAATGTCTTCCATTTTATACTTTATGTCAAGGGCATGGAATTTTTCAAGTAGATTCATGGACAGTGACTGTGGTCAAAGGAGTTATATTTTGCAGCTGCCGTATCCTTGTCAACCCTCATCCTGAGGTTAGGATTTAAATTACATTTGGTTTGAAGGACTCAGTTTTTGCATCAGAAGAAGCCTGTATACACTTGTATAGTCATACTTTGTGTATTCTAACTGCAGTACTCCCATGACCGTTTTGCAAGACAGATACGTGTTCATTAAGTTTTACAGTACTGTGGAATTATTACATACATTTCATCATCATCTTGTTCATTATATGAGGATTACCAGTCAGTGCTGTGTCATTAGTACACCATCTTTGATCTGAGGTAAATATATACTTGCAGAAATCAAAGTTGAATGTGAAGGGCAGTTTTGGATTTGGTTCATAACGAATACTTGTTGCAAAATATTAGACTGAATCATAAGACAACTCCATTATCCAACTGTGATCACATAGTGAAGTACCAGAATGGAATTGACTGCTGTGTCTTCTGAAAATAAGTTTGAAGAAGTTGTGTTGATTTCAAGCATGTATAATGTACAGTTTGTACACAGTTTTCATTCTCTTTCTCCTTCTCTGTACTCTTGTATGGATCCATACATGTTTTGAAGAATTAGTTTTATTTATTTATTTGTTTATAATATTCTGTTTAATAGCAGTGGGAAATGTATAGTGGAGTTTCACTGCAATGCTTTGTGCTGGGAAGTATTAGTCTGGTTTAAGTATGACAGGGAATTTTTATACCCACACCGTTGTTGTATATGGTTGTTTCTGAGGCTTACTCACATGTAAAGTTGAGCTTGTGGGAACCGGATCACTATTCATGCACAGCTTATGTAAGTATGTTTGCTATGTGTTTGTCTCTGCTTGGAGTGAACCAGGGCGTGTTTCTCTTTCAGGCGGCGACTGTAACTGCATGAGACTTGAAAGACTAACATCTTAACAGCTCTGTCTAAACTAATCTCTCTTCTTGTTCTTGCACACATGATAGACAGGCTTTGAGTTAAGTCTAAATCCTAATAAAATTATATTGCATTTGATGTTACATTTTAAGGCAAGGAAAAGTTAAATTTGATAATGGCATTGTCGCTGATAACACAGTTTCAGATTGTTATTGTTGCTGCTACTTGCATAAATATGGCACATATTTTTGCCACAGGTTATTTTGATTGACTTGTGATTCTTTTTCCTCTTCACTGGCGCATCATTTACAATGCTTTGTAAATGAGAGTTCTTGCTATGGAGACCTTTGTAGTTAAATTGGACCAGTATGTTATAGATGATGGTTATATAGTAGGGTTTATTACCAAAGTATGCAAAGATTCTTGATACCTCTTGATTAACTGGAATTCAGTGTAAGCTACATTCTTATGTTAGTAAATTTCTTTAGGGGAGTGTCTGCCATGGTTAGAGGAGTGCACAATTGAAAAATTATTATGAGAAATCACCCACGTTGGTTGCAAATGTTGTGGCACATTATTCCTCATACTGAAGTCTGTGATTATCCAAGTATTAACAAAGTCAACACTCAGAATGACACAAAAGAAAAATATTTGGTAACAGAATCAGTCACATTTATAATATCTGCTGAACTCAGAAATATGGGGAAGAATTTTTAAGTGTGAGAGTAAAGTACATTCCTGAAGACATACTGCAGGACAAAACAAGGCTCAATGAAGACCCATTTAGTTTGCTTTATATCCTATAATTGTAACTGTTTCTAATGTCTGTCTGGTGTAAGTACACAATAAAATACAAATATGGCCAGACAGAACCGAGGAAGTCCACGCATAAGTGGATTTTTGTACATAATTCGAAGTGTTCTTGGTGCTTGACTGTTGTTTGTGGTGTATATTTATGCTGGAAATTCCCACAGAAGATCCTTCTTTCATATGTTTTGTACATATAAGAAAATTGACTTATTCTGAATATATTATTGAAAAAATTGATTTTCTTGGTAAATAAACTTGTCACTCCATTTAATCAATATATTTTTGATTAATCTCACAGACAAATAAGTGTATGCTTATCCAAAAGTGCTGTTCATAGAAGCATGCTATATTTGTTTGTCTTCTGCGGTCATTGTAAAGTATCTGATTGTCTAAGAAATGTACATTAACTAACCCAAAATAAGAGGCGTTATTTTTCCACATTTTAAAATCTTACTGAATAGAATGGAAGTAACTGAATTTTCGTGGCACTGAAATCATTTATATGTTCCAACATTTGTGTTAATGAAGTTCATGTATCTAGCAGCAACAATTAGACATACCGTTGCAATTTTAGTATATAAACGATACCAACATCCAAAATACAGTGAGGTTACAATGGGAGTGGACAGATAATTGGTATGATTATGTACCTGTTAGTGTTACTGTTTTTAAGTCATGTTTGTAGTACGGGAGTTGAAGCTTTGAAGTGTGAAAACAGAATGAAAAAGAAAATGTAATACAAGAGATTATTTTGGTGGAATTCATCTCATCATTACAATTACCTGACAATAAATTATAAATTTCTGTCAGATATAACAACTTTATTATATTGAGTAATGTATGTTACATGTTTGGTCATATTTTGACCATCTACAGGCATTAATATACATTTTACAAAACCAAGGTGGACATGCTTTGAAAATATTTCGTAATTGGTGAGATCTCACGATTTCTACAAATGTCATTATAATGTAGCACTGCATATTTGTTATGTCATGTGTATCATTTTGTTTTGTTACTAAATGCATAGCACATTTTTTGTGGAATTGATAAAAATTAGGTACCACCTACATTCTGTTTGGCTTGTTTGGTGTTGGTTTACATGGTCTATTTGTATACATACGCATGTTCTCATGATTTGATGATTTCAAACTATATCTTTAATGAACAATAGTAAAGGTAATGTTTGGCAATTAAGTATAAACATTATTCAAACTCATTTTGAGTTTTTTAATTATTATATTATTCTTTTTTGACAATCAGGGTTTTTTTTTTAATTGTGTGCATTGCTGGAGTTACTACGTTGTACATGGGATTATATTTGTAAGTTTTGCAACCTCATATAAGTATTCAACAAATATATTAAATTTCACAAGTTTGTATTTCATAACATACCCTTTTGATTATTACAGCTGGGGTTCTTTTAAATCAGCACTTACAGTATTGTTTTTTGCTTGCTATCTCCTGTATCACGTTGTTTGCATTTCACCAGGCAACAAAGCACTATTGGGATGTGTGTCACACTGGGATGGGGTGATATGCCCAAATGTCATTGGTTTACATCATTGTATATAATTGCGTCAAATAGTATGTTGCTTGAAATGGTGTTTTTATCATTTATCTGGTTATTGGTTTTTTTAGTTACAGATATGACACTTTTGTAGAGTGTTATTTCCTCCCTTTTTTGTTACATGGAGGATATTTATAATATCTTCTTTTGGGCCCATTGATTGTCTGTTGTGCAGCATATGTTTTGCAAAGTTTGATTTCCCATTTCAGATTTTAAAATATAGTATGCAAAGTTGTGGATACTGTGTATATGTTATGTTTTATCACATTGCTACAATCAAGGGCTGGCATCCTTACATTACCAGTTCTTGGTCCTGGTGTTCTCTGTATTGTTACAAACTGAAATTTTCCTTTTATATTCAAAATTATGTTCCTGTTGGTTAAACACAGCGGCCATGTGGAACTTCCACTTTGTCACACTTGTTTTTTCTCTGTGCTACCTTGGTTTTGCTAAAGATCATATTTCTCTACAAGCACTACTTGGAAATCATAGTGTAAGAATTAATGTATGACTGGAATGCACACATCACACTTTGGTGTGCATTTTGTTTTTGTTTTGCTGAAGTCAGTATAGGCAAAGACTGAACACGTTTCTGTTTCTGTAATGGTTGGAAACTGTTGTACAAAATCTGATCACTGTATTATTAATAACAAGTACAGGTAACACAAGAATGCACAGCAAATTTCACAGCACTCATGTAAGGAATTTTGTATCACTTCTCACAGAGTTTGTAAAAAGAATGATTAGTAAAGTAGTAACCATGTGTGTCACAAGATTACGTTGTGTTGAAACATAAGTACGCAGTATTGTCTTCTTATTGGGAGGACTTCCTGTTATGAATTTTTAAAACCTTTTTGCTCTATAGCTCAAATGAAATTATTTTTATTACATATTGCAAGGTATTAGAATGGCCTTTATAAGGTGTTTGTTGATTTATGTTTGAATTTGTTTAGCTCTGAATGTTGTTACAAATGTGAGAAAAAAAAGTAAACTTAGCAGAGTGTGGCTTATGGAATCCATGGCATTGGTGTTAGTAGATCAAGTTGTCTCCACGAAACAGGTTTTCCTCATTTATTTTTCCACACCTTTTGCCTGTTCAATTACAGTATTTTCATGTCATTTATATGATGACAGGCAGAAATATGGAGAATACTCCATGACATCACTGCCACAATGTTTGAAATCACACAATATATATGTGAATCATTTTCATAAAAGTTGCAGTGGTCAGTTACTTGGGTAAATTAATGCAGTGGAAGAAGTGTTTTTAATCACTGACTTGCTCCTGGGCTGTCAGCCTTGTCACTGATGGGCTAAAAACCAATGTTTCGTAGACATGATGTGTCCCCAGTATTGGGGTTGGCCCTGACAGCAGGAGAGCAGATCTCTAAAACTTTGATTTTGAGCCTACCATTGATATGTCTGATTGTGCAAGAGCCATGCAGTGAATGTGTTTGCTGTGATAGCTTCAAGCCTTACATAGTGTTGGTAGGTTGATTTGCATTATTTATGATATTCAGTTAACATTTATACCCCTTTCCAAATTATCTCCTACCAGAACATTAATTATTCTCCCTGTCACTGGCCATTCTGTGGTTAGTCAGTCAGTGTCATTTCCAGCAGGAACAGGGATTTTTCTCTTTGTCACCATGTCAAGAATGGCTCTGAGAACCAATCCATTTGGTTTCGAACCCTCATTTCCCGGGAGTAAAGAGGCTGTAATGTGAACCTGGCAACTCCCACCCATCTATTTGATGAGGTAAAGAATGTATAGAGCTATATTTCCACTCCATGCACATTGGTATGGTGATTAATTTAACACGAGTAAATTTGCCTGTGTCTGCTGTGTAATATGACAAGTAGGCAGTATGGAATATTGATTGAATTAGGAATGTGGATACTTCATGTGAGGGAAAGGATGAGAGGTCAGTCTGTAACTTGGATTGTTGGTTGTTTGCGCTGCTGCAGTCGATCCCAGGGCCAGGGAGGAATGGGAATGGGGATTGGGATGCCACTGATCCCCCAGCGCATGCAGCAAGCCATCGGTCAAGCTGCTGCACAGGCTGCTGCTCAGGCAGCAGTAAATGAAATGAAGGGTGCATTCAGAACATCCAGTAAACATTAAGAAAATCATCATCGTGGCATGGGATAGTGTTAAGGATGAGTGAAGGAACTGTCTTCGCGTGTGTGAATGGAATCACAGGAGAATAAAATGTGATGTTATTAAAAAACTGTGTTTCAAGACAGCTCAGATATTCTGATGATTTGGTTCCATGTTCAACACAGTGTTAGGACATGTATTTTATTTTTTGTTACCACGGGTAATTCTGTTATGTATCATATTAGTTACTTTAATGTACTTCCTGCTTTTAGCCACACTTTTGTCTTCCTAAGAAAGCCACTACATATTTCTTGATTAGTTGAAAGTTTATGTGACTTTGATCATTATTGAAGCAATACACTTGCAGTCTTCTCCATCAGATTCAGTTTAAATGAAGGTAAATGAAGATGTGAGTATAAACGTGCAAGGAGACATGTAGCACCAAGCAGAGATAGCCCCTGATTACTTACAAATATACTTCAGAAATAGAAAACAAAATTTCTTTCAATACAGAGAAATGTCCCTGTGTGGGTGAATTAGTTCCTGTTTTCAGATGATGTCTGTATGTTTCCCATGATGAATTTTTATTCATCAGCGTTTTCTTAACTACCAGTGCAATAGGACCACACTTGTTCTGTTTATTGGCTGAAATTATTCAAAACAATTTTTTTTTTCTGATGTATAGTTTGAGAATTTGAACAGTGTTAAATTCTGTCATTTTTTTTTTGACGTGTGTGTTGATTAATATTTAAAGGTGTACCATTATACAACATACAATGCTTGTTAGCTGATGTATCATTACTATGAATAGTAATACACACAACATCTCTAGTGACAGTGTTGTCAAGATAAAATGCTCTTATTGAAGCTGGCAGATGCATATATAAAAGTATCTTACACCTGGTATAAGTACATGCCATTTGTAGGCCTAAAATAAGAGAACTGATGATTATGTTACAGGACATATTTATATCAGAATATGCACATGGATTAAGCCAAGATATTTGCTAGTGTTCCTGTTATGTAGATATGTTTAACTTTGTGCATTTGAAAACTGGTTCCACTGACTGTTGCATATTCTCTTCAGAACGCACGTTATAGTGAGATGTAGATTTAAAAGTAATGTTGCATATTTAATATTTTTTCAGACATGTACCATACTGACTTAGCGAAGACCATTTATGCCTTTGCCCAGTAATAGTTACTTTTTTTTTTTTTTTTATTAACATGTTTGGAGTTTGGGGATTGCAGTTACCAACCAGCAACTGGATGTTAGGAATATAAGTATTTGAAAAATTATTATAGCCCCTCTCGGGTTTAAAGTTTCTTGCACGCAGCCAGCAGATATAGGATGCTGTGTTACCATTCTTATTGTTTTGTTACATTTTTCACAGTCTATATTCAGTGCATGATTTTGGCTTTCAGGTTTTAGCCACATTGTGCATTGAAGTTTTCCCTGTGGTTTATTGTGTGGTGTATTCATATTCTGTAGGGTGAGTGAATCAGAAGGGAATGAGGTTAGAAAATAGACCCCTAGCAGCAGTAGTAAGGTTGAGGTCAAGTGTGGTGCTGTCACCCCAACCCATCAAGCCTCACACCCTTCCCATTGTGTAGTACATGCTACACCCCCACACTTAATACTGTTTTGAGATATGTACATCAGTCTGTGTCTTCTGCCCTATTGAGCCTGAAGATGGTAACTGCAGCATATGCCAAAATGGTGGTAGAACTTGGAACATTTGTTGTGTCTAAGGCCTGAAAGCTGAAATCATGATGTGGCTATGCATATGTTTTTGAAACCAAAATTTTAATTCCTGTAAGGAAGTAATCAATCACATGATGCTTTATCATGGCTGTCACATAAGTGTAGTTGGGATTTAGTATTTTACTTGGAGCATTGCATAGAATTGTGTAGATCAATAGATCATAGGTAAAATTGTATTTCATGTGTGTAGCACTGGTACACCACACTTGTTAAATATGCATATTACACTAAAATTCCTTTCATCTGGCACTGAAAGGACTGGACAGGTGCTGGATAATCAATTATTCCAGATTATCAGACAGTACCCATACTGACAACTCACTAGGGCTAGATGGTCTTGGATTGAATCCCAGGTTGAGATTTTCTGTACCTGTCCAGACCGATCTGTGTAGTGGGTACTGGGTCTCTTTCCGAAGGGTAAAGTGAATAGGGCATGATGTTGACCACCCACCTCCATCTGGCAAGCGCTGAGGTTAAAGGAAGAGTAGAGCTTTATCTCTGCAGACCCCCTGGGCCTGCATGACCTGTTTCAAGGATAAATTTACTTTGCTTTTACATATAGTGACTTAAGTTTGTACAGGTAATTTTTGTTATTGCCATCAGAGAATGTGCACTTGTCAGCTATTTTCATTTCAATCTCTAAAGACTTAGTTTGTTCAGTGATAGTGGGTCCAGTGATAGGTTACCCTTCAGAATGCATTGCTGTACACCACTTATACAGCACCCTGTCCATTTGCACTAATTCAGACTCTTTCTATATCTGTTGCTTGAAAATGTCCTTCACATATTTACTTGATGCTGTGAACAGTCGTAACTGTTTTTTTGTTTCGTTATAACGTGGAAAGCTGGCAATCAAATGTTGTATGAAGCCATAACCACTCTACGGCTCTTGCCACTTCCAAGCCTTAAATTATTTCAAGTTGAGGAATCATTAATGTTATGTGTTTCCTCTTGCCAGCGTAGCTTGATGGGCTCAGTAAGGTCCAGGTGACCCAAGATAAAGTCACATAATGACTACACACACCAGACGTTCAAGTGCCAGACTGTCAGGAGTGCTGGATTATGAGGTGCTTGATTGAAGGAATTCTACTGTAGTATGTATATTATATTAATGTTTGGAAGTTTTAATAAAATTACTTGACACACAGTTTGTGGTCATCAGTGTGTCATTTACAGGCCACACAAAGTTTTTATGCCACTTAATTTTAAAGCCAGGATGTACTGTTTCCTACAGCTTCTCACAGTGTAAGCTGAACTGCAAAGTGTGTGTATTATTGCATGCTTTATACTGCATTAGACCAGGCTGTATGCCTCCCTTAATCAGATGTGCTATTGCTGACATTTTTGAAATATGTTTCAGAGGTATGACTTTCCTTATAAATAGAATTCTGTGTACATTGTTCAGAGTTACAACAAAAGTGTTGTTAATGTACAGTGTATATTCTGTCTATATGTGTGCTGTATGTTTCAGCTTTGCCTAGCCTTCACATGAGGTGTTAATGTGTAGGAAAGTTGCTTCTTTAAAGCAGATTAGAGAAACTTAACAGAGACACAAAATTGCTTTTCCCCTCTCATTCTCCTCCCCCCCTCCCCCCACAACTAGCTAATAGTCATATCAGGTTGCACAGTGTTAAGATTTATACCAAACACCACCAAATAATTGGCTGCAAGCCCTTTCTTGACATAAAAGTAAAAGTATTTCAGCTTAGAACATGTAGTACATGTGTGTGTGTGTGTGGGTGCTGCCACGACATTTTTGGACATGGTAAGTTCATGTTGATATTGTATTGTCTAGACCATCAAGTGTGGTACCAGGTAATTGAGGTGGCTTGAGAGGAGGACATGTAGGGTGTGTTGGAGGGATCTCCTGCATTCAGTTAATTTACTCTGTTGTCTTCTGTCATTTTCGATTGATAGTTACATATCGTGAATTCATGGGGTTTGTAACTCAACAGGATTTATTTTAGAAGAAATGTGTCATTTGATCAAGTATGTGAATCCACTGTTGGAGGAGTTTGGTGACTATTGAATATTGACTTGTAATGTTAGTTTATGAGATGCATAAAAAGTTTTTGGAAATGTAAAGGTAACAGAAGAAATGTTTCCTTAGGCTGTCCCAGTGAAGGTGTGGTCACAGTCAACTGTGTTGTTAACTTTTGTAGTACTCTCTGTGTCTTTATTCAGTACATTATGGTATAACATTCCACATCTGTGTTATTGAATGCTTATGGTAGCATCACTTGTAAGTAGTATACTGATGATGAAGATATATATATATATATATGTATACACACACATACATATTCGTACACACACACACACACGTATGCACACGCACACACACATACATAATATACACACACACACACGTACATACATACATACATACATACATACATACGTACATACACACATGCATGCATGTATGTATGCATACATACATATGTACATATGTACACACTTACATACATATGTACACCATCACTACTGTCTTGATAGTTTTGCTAGACAGTTTATATTTTTGTTGTTTGTATGATGAGCAGCAAAACTATTTGCAAATTTTCATCAGCATTCCATATATATATATATGTATATGTATAATTTAAACTGTCTTAAAGTGAAGTTGTATATAATCAATTATGAAACAGGCTTGCCCCTTGTAAATCACAATAGCTGTGTATGCAGTTTGCCTTTAAACCCACCCACACTTGCTGTTTATTTGTGAACATAACATTTGTGTGCAAGTATGTATGCAGCAGGTTTTGGATTGTAAGACCTTTATGCATTGCCAGTTCTTGCTTTTTTGATCAGAATGGGATCATCTGACACCATGTAATATATGAACTATGTACATAATCATACACTGTTAGTATGAATTAACATTTTTAAGCTGTTTCTGTAACATACTGTTACTCACCATTTATTGCTTGGTAACTTTAATAATAGTGCAGTTGAGTTTTCCGTGTGTCCTGAATCTGGCCATGTCTAATTGGTAAGAGTAGTTCACCTAATGTACCTAAATACATTAAAATATATTAGATATTTGTGTATATAAATTAATAGATGTTTATTAAATAAATAAGTATATAACATTAAAGTGTAGGGTGAACATATATATACATATATATATATGTATGAGAGTCAATTATATTTCATGCAAGTTAATACAACCTACACTCTTTGTTCCACTTGTAGGCAATAGTATGTGCATTTGATAGAATAAATCTAAAATGTGAGCACAGTTTACTTGGAAATCATAAGATATGGACAGAAGGGAACTATTTAGTGCTGTTCTCATCCCTACTTTGAAGTTTGATTTCCATATCAGTAAACAATACTCTTGTAAGGACTATAGCAGCTGAGGTGAGGACAAATGATAGCACTGGTGAAGTTGTATGGACCAAGAGACAAACAGCAGACCTGATGTAATTTTTTTATTGTTATTTACGTGCTGTTCTTTTGCGGACAAGACTTGTATCAGGAATGAAAAATGGGCCTGGTAAATATTCTAAATCATTACACAGTTTGTTGTTAAGGTGCATCATTTTTCCCCAGTAGCAGCTGCTAGAGAATATTTAGAAGACACGATTGGCAAAGTATTTTAATGTTTTACAATGCTTCAGGTTAATAAGTTTAATAATGTGGTACTGTTGTATACCTACAATATTGTGGACATTTTATGCTGAAATACTACCCCTCACTAAATTTAGGCATCATTTATTATATATTGTTGCTTTGGAAAGATGTTTGTCCTCCCTGGGTTGACCCCTCCCTCCCCTGTTTTATCAGCATTTGACAACACAAAACATTCTCTGAGCTACTACAAATTATTTCATTATGGATGTTATGTATGGAGGAGTGGGTGTTCCTTGTGTACAAATATTTCTGTAAATTATATTTCCTCAGGAGGGTCCTTCTTTAGCTTTCGTAAGATTTTATAATGGTAAGCTTCTGCCAACTGGAAATTGAGGCTTAGAATGAGGTAGCTAAAGATTTTTCCCACATAGTTGATAAATTAATGACACTATGCCATATGGTTTTTAGTGCTTTCTCAGGGCATGTTGATGAAAATGTATTTAGGTTTGGTATAATTTTGGAAATTTGGTGAGATATTACCTTGTTCCAGTAATGAACTGCTGAATACTGATATTTTTTCCCCCTGTCAGTTTTCTGTACCACAGTGGAGTGGTGCCTTATCAGTGTCAGAACTTTGGTTTATGTGCACTCCTGTCTGGTCTGTTGGTCAGTGATGTTTGTATACCCTCTAATGGTGTGTAACTTGATGTTCAGTCCCTTCACCTTCCTCTTCATATTTTTTGTCCAATATAAGCTGCAAAATATGTCTTGTTTGTGTTTTGTGTCTTGGAATTCTCAGCCATGTCCCTTGTTCAGTTTGCAGAGTGTGTGCTTACCTGTAATGAAACTAGTTATGTTGTACATGTGACATCGCATTGTGTGTCAGTGATATGAATAAACAAATCAATACCAATATCAACACAACTATCTTTATTATAGTCTCTCTCTCTCTAGTTGAGTAACATGTTTCGATCTAGAGTAGGTTTCTAAAGTTGTGGAAGAGTTAAAGAGCCTGAAGGTGACCTTTGATGCTTGAATTCTCTAGGATTCTTACTTTTTCTGATTATGACCAGTTTTCTGTTGTGGGTACTAGGTGCACTGAAACATGCAAAATCAAGCCTTTCCATTGAGTTCAATGAACCTTTCCAGTCCTGATTCATTGTGTATGTCCATGATAAAGAGGTTACATTTTCATTGTAGGTCCTTTCTGTTTTACATCTTTCATTCAAAATTGTCACAAATTCATCCAAATACATGTTTGCATCTTCATGGTTAGCAGAAACCTTCTCCCTACATATTTTCAGAAAATGAGGACATAAATTGCTGAACCATGTAGAAGAATATTCACACTGAATTGAAGGGTGTATTTTGTTATGAAACACTGTGGGTTGGTTAATGACAACAGAGAGATGAAATGGAAACTTCGTTCTTCAGTGATCCTGATCTATTCTGGTGACATTTTGTCCACATTTGCAGTCTTTGCTTGGTATTCTTTCAAATGTTTATTAATTTGTGTCCTTTACTGTCAGCTTCAAATTCAAGCAACTGTTTCTTTTGTTGCTTGAGGTGGTATATGGTAGTTTTACCTACCCCTGACTCTTTGTTTTTTGTGTCATTGAAGCATGTTTTCTGATTTCATAAGTAACACCTCTTGTTTTATTTTCAGTATAATATAATTCTTTTAGTTCTGCCATTGGCCACTGGACTTCCTGCTAGCCTTTTAAACATTTCTTTGATTGGAATATAGGGTAAATATTCACAGGCATCATGGAGAAACAAGTATGCACACAAATGGGTAGGCTTCAGATGAGGCACTACACATTGTGGCAATAAATTGACCAGCCAGTGTACTGCTCATTCAATGCCGCTGACCCATTAGTTTAAAAAAGTGCCGGATTTCTGCGTGCTGGTAGGAGTCTCAGTATATGCATGTATGTAAGAGCGTGTTTGCAGGAGAAAGTCGTAAGTGTTATGGAGAAAGATATCAAAAGAGGTAGCACATTTTGTGATACATGAAGAATAAAGTGACTGAAAACAATTGGAAAAGAAAGAAATACGAGAAAAGTAATTCATTCTTCACTACTTATAATTTCTTCTTTTATTCCTTGTGACCCTGTTTCAAGGTACACTAATCCCCTGTCTCATCTTATTGTCAGTACAAGATTTGTTTATTATTTTTTTGTTGTTGGGTTGTCTATCGTTCATGGACTGCTAAACCCTTGGAATGAGGGAGCTACCTTTGAAATGTCAGTAACTACTGATCAGTGACACAGTGTCACATCCCAGAAGACCTGCATCCTCAGAAACAATGCCATGAAAACCTCAGATTTTACACAATTGCTGTAGCAGTTAATAATTAACTAAATAATATTTAGAAGAATCTGATGTTTATTGGACCGTGCATCATTGTGATAACTGAAGAATAAAAAACCAACTAGATGTCACTTGTTATATTTACTTTACTTCTTAGATACTCAACATGTTTCGGGCATTAATATGTCCATCTTCAGGAGTTTGCGACTATGTTGTTGAACTGCCA